>Ga0116154_10000132_pt1 | contig 119290 bp, 65 predicted proteins | sample AD_UKC030_MetaG_FD_89898 | JGI IMG/M metagenome (GOLD analysis project Ga0116154, IMG submission 89898) | Active sludge microbial communities of municipal wastewater-treating anaerobic digesters from USA - AD_UKC030_MetaG | ecosystem: Engineered > Bioreactor > Anaerobic > Digestate | place... | reverse complement strand
TTTAGTCGGGAGGGTCCCAGCCAGAATACGAAGACAAATAAGTTCTCTCTCCGTAGCTCAGTTGGTAGAGCATCCCGACTTTAGTCGGGAGGGTCCCAGCCAGAATACGAAGACAAATAAGTTTTCTCTCCGTAGCTCAGTTGGTAGAGCAGCTGACTCTTAATCAGCGGGTCCCAGGTTCGAATCCTGGCGGGGAGACAAGAGAGTCAGCATCCCGGCTGACCTCAGATCCCAATCAGGATCATAAGCACCTTTCAGAATTTCCCATACCTTTGTGCAAAATAGTTCAGGCGAAGCATATTTGCTATGAAAAAAACCTTCATCCTAATTGTACTAATAATGGTATGTTTTTCTGCATGGGCCCAGCCATCAAACCGGGTAGAATACGACACCCTCAAAAACCAGCCCGTGGTGGTGGGGCTGTGCACAAGAACCTTTCTCGAAAGCTTTGCCCCGTTCAATCTGCGGTATCAGGATGAATACAATGCCTACACCCCGGTGATGGAGAAAGGGGTTCCCTATCCGGAATTGCTTGAAGGGGTTACCATTACCATCGTACTTGGCACCTGGTGCGGCGACAGCCGGGAGCAGCTTCCACGTTTCTTCAAAGTACTCGACGAGATCGGATACCCCTCCGGAGCTTTGATCCTGATCGCGACCGATGGGCAGAAAAAAGTACCGGGCATGGATATTTCAGGTTATGGCATCTTACGGGTACCCACTTTTATCTTCCAGTACAAAGGGATCGAGATTGGTCGCATCACCGAAACCCCGGTTACAAGCCTCGAAGCTGATATGCTGGAGATTCTGCAGAAAAAAGAGGGCTGATGCATGAAAGAAAAGCCTTATAAATCAGCACTGAAGGTAAATGAAGGGATAGAGCAGCCGCCCCAGTTCAACGAGGAGGCACGGCAGCGGTTTATCCGGCACCGCAGAAAGCTGCACACGGCAGGGCAATACTTCGAAGGGATACAGCAACGCAACACAGCGATGTTCAGCCAGGCCATTACGCTGGTTGAGAGCACCCTTCCTGAGCATCAGGCTGTGGCGCAGGAGATCATCGGATTATGTCTCCCCTTTTCGGGAAAATCGATGCGCATCGGCATTACCGGGGTGCCGGGGGTTGGCAAAAGCACGTTTATTGATGCCTTCGGAATGCACCTGGTTAAACAGGGGCACCGGGTGGCGGTACTGGCAGTGGATCCGAGCAGCGAGCGCTCCGGGGGCAGCATCCTGGGCGACAAAACCCGCATGGAAGAATTATCCCGGCAATCCAGTGCTTTCATTCGCCCCTCCCCTTCTGCGGGATCGCTCGGGGGTGTAGCCCGCAAAACCCGCGAGAGCATCATCGTGTGCGAAGCCATGGGGTATGATGTGATCCTGGTGGAAACCGTAGGGGTTGGGCAATCGGAAACTACGGTATATGGCATGGTGGATTTCTTCCTGCTGCTGATGCTGGCAGGTGCCGGGGATGAACTGCAGGGGATCAAACGGGGCATCATGGAGATGTGCGACGCCATTTTCATCACCAAAGCCGACGGGGAAAACCTCCGCAAAGCCAAAGCAGCCACCATTGAATATAAAAATGCTCTGCACCTGCTGCCCAAATCCCCTTCGGGCTGGGAGCCTGTAACCGGCACCTGCTCAGCCCTTACCGGCGAGGGGATCCCCGAAATCTGGGAGACCATCGGCAACTACAGCACCTTTGCAAAGGACAGTGGATACTTCACCCGCCGGCGGGAAGAGCAGCAGTTGCTCACCATCCGTGAAACCATTCATGAGGAGATTGAAAATCACTTCTATCGCCATCCCGAAATCCTGAAACACCTTCCGGAATATGAGCAACTGGTGCAAAAACAGCAAATCAGCGGGTATGTTGCTGCAAGAAAACTGCTGGATCTGTATTTTTCGCGAAAGGAAGCCGAAGGAGATCCAGACTGAAGATCTATCTATTTCTTGTTGAAAAGCGTCATCGTACGTTCGGGTCCGATGGTAACGTAGCTGATGATCATGTCGGCAGCGATTTTCATCCGTTCCCTGATGGCATCGCGCTCCTCCGGTTCCCAGGGGCTCAGCACAAAGTCGGCCTGCCTGCCTCTGAGATACTGATCTCCGATACCGAACCGCAAACGGGCGAATTCCTCTGTACCCAAAATCGCGATGATATCCTCCAGACCATTGTGGCCGCCAGCCCCGCCTTTCTTTTTCATCCGCAGCTCACCCGGGGGCAATGCAATATCATCCACCACCACCAGCAGCTGCTCCACGGGGATATTCTCCTTCTCGAGCCAGTAGCGTACCGCCTTGCCGCTCAGGTTCATGTAGGTAGTGGGCTTGATCAGCACCAGCTCGCGCCCCTTGAACTTAAGGGAGGTATGCCAGGCATACCTCCCGCTCTGAAAAACAGACTCTTTTCTGGATGCGAGCTCTTCCACAATATCGAACCCGGCGTTATGCCGCGTTCCGGCATACTGTTCCCCGATATTGCCCAGGCCCGCAATAAGGTATTTCATCAGCGATCAAGAAATGCAGGATTACCCTTCGGCACCGGCATCGCCCACTTCTTCCTCTTCATCAGCACCGGCCACCACACCACGTGCGGTTTTCACACTAACAAGGGTGTTAAAAGGACTGCTCAGAACGGTCACATTGGAAAGTTTCAGATCCTTTACCTTGAAGGAATGTCCGATATTCAGTTTGGTAACATCCACGGTGATCCGTTCGGGCATAAACGCAGGAAGCGCTTTTACCGGAAGCCTGCGGAGACCTTGTACCAGCTTTCCTCCCCTCAGAACACCCTTGGAGGTACCAGTGGTGTATATTGGGATGGACATTGTAATGGCCTTCTCATCATGCAGTTCCATGAAATCTGCATGGATAATTTTGTCGGATACAGGATGGTACTGGATGTCCTGAAGAATAGCCTTATAGGTTTGGCTGCCAAGTTCAATCTCCACAAACATCACATCAGGAGTAAATACAATAGGTCCGAATTCTTTCTCATCGGCAGAAAAATGAACCTGCTCTTTTCCTCCGTAAATCACACAGGGCACTCTGCCCTCTTTGCGCTGGCTTCTGGCGTCTTTTTTCCCTACGTTCTCTCTGGGAGAACCGCTCAATTTGACGATTTTCATACTAATTTGGTTTAAATGATATTAGCCCCTGAATTGTTTCGGGGGTGCAAAGGTAAAGCTTTTTTCTTTACAGCAACGTGGTGAATTCGAAATGGCTGCTGATGGATTCATAGTTATGGACCCTGCCAATCACATCGGCAAAAAGATCAGCGGTGGTGAGGACAGTAATTTTGTCAAGTGGTTTTTTAAGGGGGATTGTATCGGTTACAATCACTTCGCAAAGGGGAGAGTTCTCAAGCAGATCAAATGCTGCACCGGACAGAATCGGATGGGTGCAGGCACATCTTACACTGGCAGCCCCTTCATCCATCATCATCTGGGCAGCTTTAGTAATGGTTCCGCCGGTATCGATGATATCGTCTATGATAATGATATCCTTACCCGTTACATCGCCAATCAGGGTCATCTCCTTGATGACGTTTGCCTTTTCCCGCTGTTTGAAACAGATCACCAGGTCGCAGTTGAGAAATTTGGCATAGGCAGCGGCCCGTTTGGTACCTCCGGTGTCGGGCGAGGCAATGGCAAGCCTTGGAAGATTAAGTTTCTGCAAATAGGGGATGATGATGGAAGAGGCATACATGTGGTCCACCGGAAGGTCGAAAAACCCCTGGATCTGATCGGAATGGAGATCCATGGTGATGATGCGGTTGACGCCGGCAGCCGTGAGCAGGTTGGCGATCAGTTTTGCCCCGATGGAAACCCGTGGTTTGTCCTTGCGGTCCTGACGGGCAAACCCATAGTATGGAATTACGGCCACAATGCTTTTCGCCGAAGCCCTTTTAGCGGCATCGATCATCAGCAGCAGTTCCAGCAGATTGTCGGCAGGGGCAAAGGTCGACTGGATAATAAAGAGTTCATTTCCCCTCACCGTCTCTTCAAAGGAGGGTTGAAATTCACCATCGCTGAAATGGGATACTTTCACCTGGCCAAGCTTTTTGCCATAAGAGGCTGCGATTTTTTCTGCCAGATAACGGGATGCCTGTCCGGAAAAAATGTTCACAACGGTTGCCATACAGGGTAAGGAATTGAGGTTAGAGTAGCAGGTTGGTTTCGGGGGAGCAAGTTACAAAAAAAGGAACCATGATCGGTGTGCTTTTTAAGGAAGTGAAGAAAAGTATTACCTTTGCCCTCCGGTTCCAGATGCCCGGATGGCGGAATTGGTAGACGCGCTGGTCTCAAAAACCAGTGAGGTAACACTCGTGCCGGTTCGATCCCGGCTCCGGGTACAGATGATTGCCCATTGCACTGTGGGCAATTTCTGTTTCTTTCAATACCCTCTTTCAACTACTATGAACAAGTATCTCAAAATCCTCCTGCCGCTGGTTTTCGCTGCCCTCCTGATCGCCGGCATGTTTCTCGGAGCTTACCTCACCTCCGGCTCCTCCTCCCTCTCCGGGACCGGCGCCGGAAGATACCGGAGCGACAAAATCCGGGATATTATGTACCTGATCCAGCGTGATTATGTAGATGAGGTTGAAGAGAAGGCGCTCACCGAGATGGCCATCCAGGGTCTTCTGCAACAGCTGGATCCCCATTCGGTGTATATCCCTGCCGAGGAGCTGGCAGCCATCAACGAGGAGATCACCGGCAGGTTCGAAGGGATCGGGGTGCAGTTTGCCATCCGTAAAGATACCGTGATGGTGATCAGGGTGATTCCGGGAGGCCCATCGGAAAAGGCCGGTTTGCTGGCAGGCGACCGCATCGTTTCCGTAGAGGGGAAGCCTCTGACAGGGGTAAACATCACCAGTGACGACGTGATGAAGCAACTCAAAGGACCAGGCGGTACCACCATCAAGATCTCCGTTTTCCGAAAAGGCAGAAAGGATCTGCTGGAGCTACCTGTTACTCGCGATGTGATCAGAACACAAAGCATAGATGCCGCCTACATGGCTGATGCCACCACAGGGTATATCAAGCTGAATACCTTTGCCGGCAATACCTATGTGGAGATGCTGGAAAAGCTACGGAACCTCAGATCCTCGGGGATGAAAAAACTGGTGCTCGACCTCCGGGGCAACAGTGGCGGATTGCTTGACCAGGCGATCCTGATCGCCAATGAATTTCTGCAGAAAGGGGAGCTGATTGTATATACGCAAGGGAAAAGCGGCCGCAAAAAGACCAGTTATGCCACCGGCGACGGGGATTTCAAAGATATCGGACTGGCTGTGCTGATCGATGATTTCTCAGCTTCGGCCAGCGAAATCATTGCAGGTGCCATCCAGGACAATGACCGTGGGTGGATCGTGGGCCGGAGGTCGTTTGGCAAAGGTCTGGTGCAGCAGCAGGTAACCCTTGCCGATGGTTCGGCGCTGCGGTTAACCACCGAGCGGTACTATACCCCTGCCGGCAGATCGATCCAGAAGCCCTATTCCCACAACCAGGAGGAGTATTACAACGAGCTGATGACCCGCTACCTGAACGGTGGCATGGAGACCCCCGACAGCATCCCCCTGGCCGACTCGCTGAAAGTGCTTACCCTGAAGAAAAAAAGAGTGGTGTACGGCGGCGGGGGCATCATGCCAGACTATTTCATTCCGCTGGGAAGAAAACACGAGACTCCGCTTTACCGGGAGCTGCGGGACAACGGCCTGATCTATGAATTTGCGTCGGATTATGCTGACCGGAACCGTTCAGCCATTACCAACACTTTCAGTGAAAAAGCCTATGTGCAGCGCTATCAGCCCGGTGGATCAGCCATGGAGGAGCTGCGGCGTTTTGCAGCCACCCGCGGTGTGGCCATGGAGAAAACCCTTCCGGCAGAGACATCCCGCCAGCTGGAGCATCTGATCAAAGCCTTTGTGGCGCGGGATCTGTATGGCGACGATATCTTTTACCAGATCCTCAACAGCCGCGACGACACGGTACTGAAAGCCCTTTCAGTCGTTGGAAAATAGTGTCATCCGTGCATTTGAGGCGAGAAAATAGAACACGGATAACGCAGATTTCTTATGATTTTCACTGATCTGCTAAACAACTCAACATCCTAAACTTCCTCAACTCCCTCAACTTCAATCACTTCTGCCAATCGATCTTACGGGTGAGGTACATGATTAAGGCCATCACCACAAACAGTCCGATACTGCCCATCAGCAGGGAGTAAGCTTCGATCTGCAGGATAGTAAACAGGAAAGTATACAGTGCCATCAGGATAAATCCCACCAGGGCAATCAGCTTCCGGTCTTTCAGGATGCTTGATGAATAGGCCGTGATAAGGCTGATGATGGCTGCAGCTGCGATGATGTATGCCCAGAGAAATCCCACCTGTTCAGACAGGGACAGCAGCAGGGTGTAAAAAATGCAGAGTGAAAACCCGATCAGCAGGTACTGAATCGGATGCACCTTCTTGTTTACCAGTATCTCAGAGAAGAAAAAGGTGAGGAAGGTAAATACAATAAACATGATGGCATATTTCACAGAACGCTCCGATTTCTGGTAGTGATCCACGGGAAACATCAGGTTTACCCCAAACGACCATTCATCCACGGCAAAGGCATCATCGAGCCATTGCTGCGGAAAATTCCGGTTAAGGTGCAGGATGGTCCAGTGGGCGGAAAAACCCTTGCTGTCCAGTTTTCGGTCATCGGGCAGGAAGGCACCGTCGAAACTCGGATCCTGCCAGGATGAAGTGAGTGCCACTTTGGTGGTTTTTCCCATGGGGATAAAGCGAATCGACTCACTTCCATTGATGTGGAGGGTAAAGTCGAACCGGAGGGGCTTGCCGGATTCAATCATTTCCAGTGGCAACCTGGCTGAAACCCCCGATGCCATAATATCTCTCGACGGTACTCCGGGATTGACCTCCAGGGGTTTACCCTCGAACTGAATCACCAGTCCCTCTTTGATGCCACGCATATCCGGAATACCCACAGAGATAAAAGCTTCGTCCCAGAGGATCATCTCCGGATCGATTTTAAAACCTGACATATCCGGCATGGCAAAGGTACCAGCGAACTGCAGATCAGACTTATACAGCACCACCTGATAGAGGTTTCTGCGCCTGATTTCCGGTTTCAGGTTTCCAGAGATATCAAGCTGATCGGGCAGAAAATGGGCGTATCCGGTGACGTAGCCACCGGCTGAACCCGGTTCCTTAACATATTTTCGATAGGGTACCGTAATCACCGGACCGGTAATGGTCTGGGAATTACCCCATTTAGAACTCACTTCACTGATTACTGCATCCCGAGTCTCTTTCCGCTCATTGACCAATCTGCGAATCATGCCTGCAGGTATCAGCAAAATCAGGGATAATGTACCAATGATCACCAGTTTTATCGTAATGCTGGTGCGGATCCATTCTTTGAAAGTGCTGCTCATCGTGTTGTTTTTAGGGGTTTAGGAGGAGAAACGGACGAAGTTACTGCAATATTTCGCGAATAATCCGCAGCAACCTGTCTATTTAACATATCATAACAATCGCTTGTATCTAAAAAAGGAAAGGGACACCTATAATGAGATGCCCCTTCCTGTTTTTCAAGCGTTCAGGCTTTACCTGCTTATCATCATCTTGCGGGCAACACGATACCCGTTGCACTCGATGTAATACTGGTACATACCGGTTGCCAGATGGCTCACATCCAGTTCCACCTGATGCTCGCCCACCGGTTTCTGCGCCATCATCGAAAATACCGTCTGACCCATCATATTCATCACACCCAGGTGGATTTCCCCTTCGGTTACCAGATCAAAGCGGATAAGGGTAGTTTCCTTTGCCGGGTTGGGAATATTCTGATACAGGATAAGGCCACCGTTCTGTACCTCATCTATTCCGACCGGGCAGATGATGCCGATATAACTCTGGCAGGCTTTGTTATTCGCCGGAAGCACATCTCCGGTTAAGGCCGTTTCAACACAAACCTGCTGGGCGCCCAGCTTAGGCTGGAAAGGATTCCCCAGAATATAATCCACCGAATCGTCCGGCAGCAGGGTTCCGGTCCAGGTTTCAGTGGTCACAGGACCGCCATTGTACCAGGTGTACTTCACCGGGATGGAGGTTTGCGTATTCTGTCCGTGGTTTTTGATACGTATGGTCATCGGATAGGAACATGCCCATGGAAAAACGGAGTTGTAGAATCCTATGTTACCCATACCATCCGGCATTGGATCAACGATTTTGCTCACGCTCACATCGTTGAGTGCCGGGGTTACCCCTGCCTGTTTGCATTGCTCATCATTCACCACATACTGGTCATTCGACAGCTGGGTCATAATGCACAGATTATAGGGAGCATTGGGCACAGTGTAGGAGGTGATAAATGTGTACTGGGTGGTTCCAAGGGACGGGAGTGCTCCTGTCCATACTTCAGACGCTTTTACTACGCCGTCTACTTTAAGCACCACCGGGAACATCACCTGAGTGGTAGTGCCGAAGTTGGTGATCGTTACCGTGGCATTTATGCCTGAACCGATGGCGGTATCATTTACCGGATAATCGATGGAAGTGACCCCGATATCATTGGCTACAAGGGGCAGTGCCAGCTTGAAGTTGTCGATGGCCCAGCCATTGGCAACACCGGAGGCATTGGAAGAGAAATGGAACCTGAAACGGATCGTATCGGTACCATTGAAGGTGAAAGGATCCAGCTTGTAGGCAGAGTATTGCCATCCGGTATTGGTGAGGCTGAAGTAATGGGAACCACCGCTCTGGGTGTTGTACCAGTTGGTGCCGTAAGAATCGCCCATATAGCCCAGTGTAGACCAGTTCACACCGTTATCTTTGGAATACTGCACCCTGCCGTAATCGCCCGTTTGCACATCCATCCAATGGTAGAAGCTAAGGGTGATGGTGTCGGTGATACCAAGGGCTGAGAAATTGAATCCTGGTGAAACGATGTAATCATTGGCGTTGTTGGAATAATCGCCGGTGAGATTGGTAACCCATGATTTGGTACCCGAATAGGCTGAATTGATGATATTGGCTGCGGGGGTACCATACTGCCAGTTGACAGAGGAGGCTGGTTTCTGCCAGTAGTTATTTGCATCGAAGTCATCGAAATAGGGCACTGCCGTTACGAATTCACCGAACACGCCCATACACTGTTCGTTGTTAAACAGCACCGAGTCGCATGCCAGGACAGAGTATACACAAAGGCTATTGTTGCCAAGATTCACGGTAATGCTGGGAAGCAGCATACTGTCGATCGCCATGGGGGGAAGTGCGTTAGGATAAGGCGTCACCACCGGGGTGCCGTTGTTGAGTTTGGTGGCAATGGAGAGATTACCCGGCTGGATGGTATCTGAACCGAAGTTCATGAATTTGGCATACACCGGCACCGTAGCACCTGCTGCTGCTGTGGCCGTAGGCTGCAGAATAGCAATCACCCCTGCATCACAATTGGCCTGTGGGGAGATCGTAACCATATAATCCTCGGTTTCACCCCAGGTATAGGTACCACACGGTTGCACGGTAGATGCGGTACTGGTTTCCACAAATACCACACGCAGGAGGGTATTACCTGAGAGAGCCGTAACCGGGATCAGAGCGGTACCCGTTACTGTACTGGCTGAGTTGGTGGCTGATTCGTAAATAAGTTCTGTTACCGGATCCAGTGTTCCATCCCGGTTCAAGTCAATCCAGGCTTTCACATAGCAGGTATACGTGCTGGAATAGCCCGGTGAAATACTGGAAGTAATGCTGATGGGATAACTCATTCCAGGCGAAAGTACCGGTGGCTGAACAGTGGCTGTGAAATTGGTATAGGTAGCGTTGGCGGCTACCGAGGTGTTATTGAGGGTATGAAGGGTAACGTTGGTAAGCTCTTCGTATCCATTGTTGGTGGCATTGGAAGGGCAATAGTTCGGGATCAGGTTTTGTACCGTTTTCCAGGCGGTGTCGTTTAGGTAGGTGATATCACCAGATAATGAAGTCCATGCTTTGATCTGGTAGGTATTGCCTGACATGCCCAGGCTGGCCTTAGCCGTAAATGTAAAGGTTGCGGAGTCTCCGGCGGCAACCGGGCCGGCAAGGGTTTCTGTCACCGTAGTCTGGTTATCAACCTTAAAGCTCACCGGAATGTTGGCCTGAGAGGCAGTACCATAGTTGCGCACCTTAACCTGAACCGTCTCCTGATTGGTGAGGTTAACAGCGGTATTGGGCTGTACGATATCGTATACTCCCATATCGGCTGCTGAAGCATTAGCTACGGTTACATACAGGGGGACCCTGTTGCTGGTACAGCCGGTGGCAGCAAGCTCAAGCTTCATATTGGGCCGGTTGGCGATGGTGGAGGCAGTACCAGGTGCGGAGCATACCGTAGCATTATCAGTATTAAAGCGGGCCACCGTATTGACAGGGGTTGCAGAATAATAGATACTGGCATTTCCTGAAGAAACATAACCGCTGTTGTTGAAGCACACTTCTATCACAATATTCTGGACTCCATCCCACACAAATGGCACCTGAAATACATGGTTGTTCCAGCCTGCAACAGGTTGATAGGAAGGTACTGAAAACACCGAAGTGAAGTTGCCGCTTACCCACCCGGTCATGGTGGATACGGTGGTATGGGCAATCTTGATATAGAAATTCGTAAGCCCCGGACAAGAGTTCACATTGGCCACATTGAAAGCAAGCTGTGTAATGGGGGCTGCATTGGCACCCATTGCGGTAAGTTCAGCGGCTGTAATGAGGTACTGCTCCTTGTTCCCCCAGTAGTAGTTGCCATAGGGTGTAGGCCAACCGGTGCTGGTATTGGTCAGGGTTCCGGTGCCGAGTGTAAGGGTGGCGGCCTGTGCACCACCGGAAGCTGCCAGCCAGAAGGTATCAGACACATACATCAGCGGGGTGGTGTAGGTAAGTCCGTCATTCAGTTTTGTTCCTCCTGTTGCAGAATCCCACCATTGGACAATACTGCCCGGAGCTGTTGTAGCTGACAGAGTGGCAGGGCTTGCATAAGGCACGGTGGCATGTACCGGTATCGGAGGCGGCGGAGTGAAAAACGATTTGACCTGGGTGGCTGCCGAGTCGTTATATTTCACATTATCACCGGCAAGATTTATCCATGCTTTAATGTTGAATATGCTGTCAGCAGTTGTAACCGCCAGGTTCACCGGAGTGGTAAATGCGAACAGGATCGAGTCATTTACAGGTATAGAGGTAGTTACAGCCTGCATCACCACTGTGGAAATGGCGTTCACCTGATAGGAGGCGGTGATATTTCCGTTGATAGCCTGAACCCCCAGGTTTCTGATCCTGATCTTTACGGTATCAGTGGAAAGCCCGCAACCGCTTGTCATGGGCATGATTTTTATGAGCTGGGCATCATATTGCGGGGTCCCGAAAAAGCTTATACATGCCTGATCGTTAAAGGTATTGGTATCACCCGGCATGGAGGTGTATACGCAGAAGGTTACATTTCCAGCAGGTGAAACAAAGGATGGAAGGGTCACCGTATCACAGCTGTACTGTGCCAGAGCACCTGTATAGGTGAAATTCACCGGAGCCCCGTTATTGACCGTATAGGAAATGGGTACGGCAAACAAGGTATCAGTACCATAATTGCACAGGATCACTTTGGGAATCACCACATCAAATTCATTGGTAGAAGAGCCGGGAACAACAATGGTGGAAATTCCGGCATCGACACCCAGCAGGGCTACCTCATCGGCTCCGATGGTGGGCATTTGCCCGCGGATTTCCCCGTCGATGTCGTCCGGGACCAGAGCAATGAATTGTGCCTTGGTAGAGAGATTGGTGCTCACCAGGTGCAGATCGGTATTGGATATAAACGGCGGGTTGATACTCTGCCCCTGTGGCTCCATACCACTTGCAGATTGCAAAGCAGCAAGGTTAGTACGGTTTGCAGCGTTATAATACACGAAATTGGTGCCTGCAGTCCAGTAATTGTTGTAATTAAGGGAAGAAATTCCGGTAATGTTCCCGAAATAGGCTGCATACCCCATGCTGTTATTGATGAAGTTGTTGTTCCGGATATTGGCAGATGAACCCCCATAATAGGTTAAAGCCCTGCCGGAGGTGGAAGTGGTTCCAAGGATCCTGACCGTGTTGAAGTACACATCAATGTTATTGCTGTAATTCAGATACATACCATAACCATAGCTGCTCGTAAGGTTTCCGGGAATTGAGATCATATTGTTGGATAAAAGTACCCTTCCTGCTGGGGTACCAGTGCAGTAGCTTGCATAGAGTCCGTAGAAGTAGCTGGTCGTGTTGCCGATGATGGTGTTTTTGGAAATGTTGGTGCTGAATCCGCAGTAATAGGCATAGATACCATAGGCATACGTGGTGGATGAGGAGGAAGAAAGTTTGTTCCCGACCACCGTCACTGAGTCATTGTAATACAGATATAATCCATAGTAGGTAAAACCTGTTATCTGGTTGTTCCTGAACTCCCAGCCCTTTGGTTTTACGCTGGAACTGCCATACACATAGGCAAGATATGCCCCCTGTATCACATTGTTGTTCAGGAAAACATTGTAGTTATTTTGTCCGGTATTGGAGAACACCAAGGCAAAACTATTGCTTGCGGATGCATTGGTAACCCCTTCAAGGATGCAGTTTTCGAAACGGTTGTAACTTGCACCACCATCGAACTCCATGATCCTGCCGTAAGAAGCACTTCCTGAAACGGAAAGCTTTATTTGTTTGAAGGTGAAATAGGAGGCTCCTCCGATGAACTTCATCGCCCAGGCAGCGGCACTGCTCAGGGTATACCGGAGGGTCACCGAGCTGCTGTCTCCGTTCATGCTCTGGAAAGTAATCCGGGCATTGGGGCCGGCACCAGGCACAACGTTCCAGTACATGCGCTCGTTGTAGATACCGGTATCCACCAGAAAGGTCACATTTCCGCAAACTCCGGCGTTAACCAGAGCATTGCGGGCAGCGGTGAACGAAGGGAAATCATAGGTGATTCCGGGTGTCTGTCCGATGGTAAAGGTGCCCTGCATGCAGGCGCTGAAATTGATAGTGGCAGTGTCGTTGTTGTTGAACAGATCAGCAGCGTTATTGGGCATTGTGGTCCAAACTTTCATGTTCACCAGGCCACCCTGCAGGTTGAATGAATCCACGTCCACCACCTGGGTAGCTCCGTGGGGCAGGTTACCGGTCCAGGAAAGGGTGTCCTGGGTCGTACCATTTACAGAGTAAGGGATCATAACACTGGTAAGGTTTGCCGCACCATAGTTTTTCAGGGTTACCTTCAGGGCATGGTTCATCCCCGATGGCACGTTGCCGGCCGGATTTATGATCGAAGAGATTCCGGCATCCTCCTGGGGGAACCCGATGATATTTACGGTAACCGGTACCCTGGGGCTTACACACTGAAGTCCCTGTGTGGTTTTTGCGCCCACATAGTAAATGGTAGTGTCATACAACTGGGGTGTGGTGAACCACATCCCGGTGTATAACGGCGTTGTTGATACCGCCGTGGCATACCACACAAGGGTATCGCCGGAAGTAGCGGTGATGGTGGGAGTGGTTGCATAATTCGCCGTGTAGGGAGCAGGAGCTACGGGAGCTACAGGCTGATAACCGGAAACAATGGTTTTTGATACGGTATCGTTCAGGTTAAAGGAATCCAGGGAATAACTGGTCCATGCCTTGATCTGCATCACCTGGTCAACCGTGGCGACACCCACACTCAGGTCGGCTTTGGTGGCAAAACTGAAATCCTTGTAACCACCTGATACGATGGTATCAGAAATCGCCTCGGTAATTACCGGGCCATTGTTGATCTGGTAGCTGGCTGAGAATCCCCCGTTGGCATCGTTGCTGCCAACGTTTCTGATCTTGAAAATGATGGTCTCCTGGGTGCCATAGCCACAACCGGTAAGGGGTGGCTGAAGAACAGAGTTGGCTTCCAGATCAAAAGGTGAAGGGGTGAATTCATCTGCTCCGATATCGGGATTGGTGGCATTCCTTGGCTGCCCGTCCATATCAATGGTTACATAAGGCAAGGGCTTGGCAATCCCGTTGAGGGCACCGAGGTTGGTGTGCAGGTCGGTATTGGATACGAAATAGGGATTCACCGATATAGAGTTTGAGTCCTTCTGCATGGCGGCTGCCAGGGCTGCCTGGGTGGTATATTGCATTAAAGATCCCGGGTAATAGGCATACCGGTTGGTGGTGGAGTAGAAGTTGTTAAAGTCGGAATAAGTGACTGACGTACCTTCATAGAAGCAGGGGAAGTTGTTGGATACCACATTGTTGTTTATGATCTCGATGTTGGTACACTGGGTGGTGGCATTGATCCCGCGGGTATCGTTGTGCTGATTGCCGGTGTTTACCAGGAGGGAGTTGTGCGCAACCCTGGTGTAAAATACATTCGGATAAAGCCTGACGCCATAGCAGTTGGTGGATGATGCTGTTCCCTCCAGGATGATAAAATTGTTGGCAATCAGTCCCCATGTGGTATTGGTTGAGGTGGCATTTCCGATATCAACCCCTCTGGTGTTTGTGTAGTTGGCAATGTAAATTGAATTGCGGGTAATCTGATAGGCATTGTCGCAATAGCTGAAAGCTACCCCGTGCACCTGGACTGTAGCAGCATTGGTGGAGATCACATTGGAATCCACGATGGGAGCATTGGCATATTCCACACGGATACCATATTGTGAGAACTGCTGAACGACATTTCCATAGATATACACACTATCGAGGCGGAGGGAAGAAGAACTGCCCTTCATCAGGATCCCCATGGATCCTTTGAAGAATCGGTTCCCATTTACGGTATTGAGCCTGCTGTTGTAATCTTCATTTCTGAGCAGTGCCAGATCTGTAGTGCTGCCACTGCCAACACCCAGGAACAGACACCCCTGGAAGGTGTTGTACCGGGAACTGTTGGCAATCACAACTGCATTGCCATAGGTGGCATGTTTCGGAGCAAAAGTGATGCTTTGGAAAGTTATATACTGAGCCCCGTTGAGGCGTACTACCCAGTTGTTGGCAGTACCAGTTGCCGAGTCGGTAAGCACCGCCGAAGTATCATTGTTCAGTGATCTGAAGGTAATCGTATTCGTTGCTGAGGCCCCCTGTATATTATTGATGGTAAACCTGCCCGTATAGGTTCCGGGGTTAATATCGAAAACCGTAGGTCCACACACTCCGTAGGTATTCAGGGCTGTAACTGCATCAGCAGGGGTGTTGAAATCGGCGCTGATGCCCCCGATAGTATAGTTACCGGAGAAAGAGGTCTTGAAGTTGTTGATTTGCAGCGTATCATTGGCCGGATTGCCATCGGTGTTGCTATTTGGAACGGAAGTCCAGAATTTGAGGACATAGGTGCCGCTGCTGAGGAAATTGTAGATCCCAAGACCGATGTTCACATCGCCCATCGATGCGAGGGATCCCACATAATTGTACGAAGGCTGCGCAACCCCATCCACGCTCCAGTGGATGGTAACGGTATTCAGGGTATTGCTGCCGAAGTTTTTCAGCTTCACACCAACACTGGAAACCCCGGGACACAAAGTAAGGGGCGTCATGGCTGAGATCCCGGCATCATCAAGATATAGGATAAATTCATCGCAACCCATGTCAGGATTGGTTGCGTGCCTGGGTTGACCGTCGATGTCGGTGGTGATGTTCGCAACAGGAGTAGCGAACCCCTTCATGGCATAGTTGGTAAAATGGGGATCCGTTGTACCCGTAAACATCGGATTGACAGCAATCGAATTGTTGTTTTGTGCCGAGGCCGATTTAATGGTGGCCAGACTGGTAGCATTGGTTCCCCAGAAATAAGCCCAGTTGCCGGTGGTGGTTGTGTAAAAATTGTTATAATCAATTACCAGCCCTGTAGGATTAGCTGTAAAATATAGCAATTGACCTGTCGACTGGATCACATTGTTCACAAACGTAATGTTTGTATTGGCGCCGTAGTAGTTGTTGAAATTGACCGTACGGGTTGTTGAATTCCCTATAAAGGTGTTGTAATAGAACTTGATGTGGTTCACAGCACCGCCTCCGTCGAATACATAACTGGTAGCAGGTGAACCGTAGAAAAAGTTGTTGTATACAAGCGCTTCCTGCCCGGCAGCAGTGCCACCGTAAACCCATCCTTCCCATACCCGTGTTCCGGCCATATTGATCAGGGTGTTGTTGTAGAAATTCATCTGGCCAGTCAGGTTTGTAGTATAAATTCCCCCGTTGGTGGTAATGGTGGCATCGGAAAACAATGTATTATATCCGAAATCCAGTGCTACGATACCATTGAGGTTCATAGGCCTGAATAACTGGTTGAAAAAATAGTTATATTTGATCATTATATTGGTCATGGGCAGTGCCGAGGTGCCAAAATTGATACCGATCCGCCCGTTGTTGATCCGGTTGCCCAGAATCTTGATGTTGTCAAAAATAGCACCGGCAATACAATGCATCACAAACTGATTTGAGTCTGTATTTATCGATTGTGTCCCCTGGAGGATGTTCCCCTGCAGGGTGATGTTGGTATTGTTCCCGCCAAACACCACCACCCTTGCAAAGCTTGCATTCAACGCTTTCAGGGTCATGTTCTTAATAATCACATGGCTGGTTCCCTGCAGGTTGACCACATAATTGTTGGTGTTTGATGCGGCGTTAAACTGCAGGATTACTGCGGTGCTATCGTTGTTCGCCGATTGGAAAGTAACGGTATTGGTGGCAGATGCTCCCTGCAGGGCTCCCAGATTGAGCTGCTCGGTGTAGGTACCGGGAGCCACATTAAAGGTCACTGGCCCTGTGATTCCACAGAGGTTAAGCGAGGTGAGCGCATCGTTGAAGGTGGGGAAATCCGGATTTGTACCTCCAATGGTGTAGTTGCCTGAGAGGGTATTGGCGCACAGCGACACTACCCTGATGTTGTCGATAAACCATGCATAGTTATCGGGCATGGTGCTGCCCGGGTTCGCATCCCGCATTACAAACCTGATTTTTACACTGGCTGTGTTCCCGGCCAAAGCAGAAAGGTTAAAGGTTTCGCTTTTCCACCAGATACTGGTAGGGACAGCGTATATTCCGGCAGCCCAGTCAGTGGCGTAGGCTGCTGCCGTGAACTTATTGCCATTGTTGGCAAACTGACTGGTTCCCATATACTGGGCACCTGTGAGCCTCGTCCAGGTAACACCGTTATCGGTGGAAGCTTCAATATAGGCTTCATCAAAGAACTCAATCTTACAGATGTGGTCAAAATAGAGCATTACATTGGCACTCCCCGTGGTTGAAAAGCTGCTGGTGGTAAGTACTGAGCTGTCGCCTGTATTCACAATCCTTGATGAATCGCTCATGGCTCCCTGCGAGAAAAGGGTGCTGCTCTTCGCCCAGGTGGATAATCCTGTGGCAACAACACTGTCGGGCAATGAATTGGCCTCGTAATTCTCTGAGAAAAGCAAGGTCTGCCCGTAAGAAATTCCTCCGGCCAGAACCAAAGTTACCAAAAGAACGAGATAACGAAAGGTTTTCATAACTGTTTGTTTTTATGTGTTTTATTCTGATAATCCTGTCATAAAACGTTTTAGTTTTTTACGCTCAGTTTCAGTTGAATGGCTGTTTTTACATAAAACGATTTAGATTAGTCGGGTCAAAGATAAACACTTTCTGTATTACAGGGTACAAAAAATGCAAAAGAATATGTTAAAAACCAGTAGACATGACAACTAAACCAAAGTTGCCAGCTACAAATCAAGGGTACACCCCTTAGGGAATTACCGGCAGACCATCAGCTTATTGAAGAGCCGGGTCCCTCCGAACTCTATGGAATATTGGTAGATTCCTGCTGCTAGTTCTGAAACATCCAGTTGAGCGCTGTTCAATCCTGCAACTGCATCCCATTCCCTATAGGCCAGGGTTTGCCCCTGCAGGTTAAAGAGGGTGATTTTTACAATTCCTGCAGAGGGCACTTCAAACGGGATGATGGTAGTTTCATCGGCTGGATTGGGAATATTCTGGTAAAGAATCAATCCGGAACCTTCCAAATCATCAGTGCCAGTGCAATAAGTCCCAGTATAGCTTTGGCACAGCTCATTGTTGGTGCTCACTGCATCACCAGCCAACTGGGTTTCAACACATAACTGCTGTGTCCCCAGGTTGGGTTTGAAAAGTGTCAGCAGGGTATAATCGGTGTACGCTCCGGGAGCCAGGCTTCCTGTCCAGGTATCGGTATAAATCTGGCCCCCATTATAGAACATATAGTCAACCGGGATGGAGCTCTGTGAGTTCTGACCGTAGTTGGCAATTCTAACGGTCACAGGAAACTGATACCAGGGGAGGTTTACAGGATGATAAGCACAGATGTTCCCCGCTGCCGGTTCAACAATTTGAGAAATCCCCACATCGTTCATTGCCGGAAGGGTGCCAAAATTTCTGCATGTTGCATCATTATTGATAACTGGATCTCCCGGCAATACAGAGGCAGCACACAACTGAAAGGGTGAGCCGGGAACAATATAGGCATTTGAGAACGTATAAGTTGCCGTACCTTGTGAGGCCAAGGAGCCGGTCCAGGTTTCCTGCACGGCTACAACCCCGTCTATCCTTAGTTCCAGAGGAATCGTGGATAAGGCATTGGTTCCATAGTTCATGAGGGTAACTTCGGCATATATGAGGGTGCCCGTTGCGGTATCATTAACCGGGTAATTGATGGCTGTTATCCCGGCATCGATCGGTTGCTGAGGGAGAGAAAGTGCAAAATTGTCGATCGCCCACCCATTGGCGGTAACAGAGGAATTCGACGAAAAATGAAATCTGAACTGCACACTATCCTGTCCATTGAATATGGAAGGGGGTAGTTTATAGGCCGAATATTGCCATCCTGTATTCGGCAGGCTGAAGAAATGAAGTCCGCCTTGTTGTGTGTTGTACCAGTTAATGCCCAGGATATCTCCGGAAAACCCCAGATTCACCCAGCCTGCTCCGTTGTTTAAAGTATATTCAACGTTGCCAAAATCGTCGTATGCCATATCAAGCCAGTGATAAAAGCTCAGGGTAACCGTATCGGTGAGTCCTGGCTGCGAAAAATCAAAACAGGGACTATACAGCCACTCATTGGCATTGTTTGAATAATCTCCCGTAAGATTTGTGACCCATGCCTTTGTGCCCGAATACGCAGATGTGATAACGTTGGCTGAAGGGGTACCGTATTGCCAGTTGAGGTTGGTGGAGGGGGAGTACCAAACATTGCCCGACTCGAAATCGTCGAGGAAAGATAGCCCAGCATAGATCTGTCCAAAAACAGACATGCAGATTTCGTCATTCAGGGATATGGTATCGCAGGGTAACGACAGGGAAATACAAAGCGAATTATTGCCCGGATTAAGAACTATACTGGGCAGATTTATGCTGTCGATACCTACGGAGGGCAGGGTTCCGGTGTAGGATGTGATAATTGGTGTACCGTTGTTCAGGGTCATGGAAATGGACAATGTGTTTGGATGAATTGTATCCTGCCCGAAATTGGCGAATTTCACCAATACCGGTACTGGGGCGCCTGCGAAGGAGGGAGTAGTGGGTTTGATGACCGAAAGTAATCCTGCGTCGCATACCGGAGGCGGGGTAATTGTCACCATATAATCCTCTGTCTCACCGTAATTATAATTTCCACAGGGGACTACTGCAGCGGCATTGGAGGTCTGATTTAAAACAATTCGCATACGTGCATTCCCTGGAGTGGCATTAAAAGGAATCAGGATGGATCCGTTAACGGTACTGTCTGATTTGGTGATTGATACAAATACCTCTTCATTATTGATGTCAAAAGCGGTATCCTGATTCAGGTCTATCCATGCCTTTACAATACATGCCTGTTGGGTTACATATCCTGTGGTAAATGATGATTTAACGCTGAATGGATAGCTGGTACCAGGTTTCAGTTGCGGTGGCTGAACACTTGAAGTATAATTGGTATACATGGCTCCTGTTGCCGATGAAACAGAATTTAAAGTATGCAGCACCACCTGGGTTATCTCTTCGTTTGCCGGACTGGTTGCCCCTGAAGGACAGGGATCAGGAAGCAGGTGCTGAAGGATTGCGGTTGTGGTATCATTCAAATGGAAAGCATCTCCGGTTAGACCTGTATAGGCTGTGATCTGATAGAATTTACCCGGAATACTCAGATTTGCTTTGGCTGTAAACTGATAATTCACAGATGCTCCAGCCGGAATGGTCAGAGGGACTGTTTCGGTAATCACCGGGAGGTTATCAACCCTGAAGCTTACAGGGATATTGCTTTGAAGGGCTGTTCCAAAATTCTTCAGGGTTACCTCCACAGTATCCAGAGATCCAAGACCCGGACCTGTGACTGGTCGGATGAAAGCAGTAACCCCAACATCTGCACTGGGCTGGCCGGTAACAGCAATATACAGAGGAACTCTGCTGCTGGTACATCCGGTTGCCTCAAATTTCAGCTGCATATTGGGCCTGTCGGCTATTACATAGGGGTAGGCTGGGGCACTGCAAACCACAGGGTTATTCCCGCCATATCTTACCACAGTATTGGCAATGGTGGTGGTATGATAAACACTGGCATTGCCTGAACTGGTAAAGGATGTGTTATTGAAACATACTTCCACCACAATATTCTGGATCCCGTCCCATACAAACGGAGCCTGAAAGATATGCTGATTCCATCCCTGAACTGGCTGATATGCGGGTACTGAATATACTGTGGAAAAAGTACCCGGGACCCATACAGTTATAGCACTGGCAGTGGTGTGCATCATTCTGATGGTGTAATTGGTCAGGGCAGGGCAAGCATTGGTTGCAGCTACCTGAAATCCAATAGCAGAGATGGGCGCATCAGTTGCCCCCAGAGCTGTTAATTCTGCAGCAGTAATAAGGTATTGCTCTTTGTTACCCCAGAACTGATTGCCATAAGGGGTAGGCCAGGTGGTGGGTCCATTTAATCCAGTGCCGGTACCCGCGATCACCGTGGCCCCCTGGAAACCACCAGCCGCTTCAACCCACAGAGTATCATTCGAATACAAACCAGTGGTGGTATAGTTACCACCTTCATGGAGCATATTTCCTCCGGTGGGTGCATCATACCATCTTAAAATGCTTCCCGTGGAACTGGTTGCTGATACACTGGCTGGACTGCCATAAGGAATTGTGGCATGCACCACAACAGGTGCAGCGGGGGTAAATAACGATTTTACCTCTACCCCTGTGGTGTCGTTATACTTTACGTTGTCAAGGGGCAAATTGACCCATGCCCTGATTTTGAACAGACTATCGGCACCTGAAACGGCAAGTGACACCGGGGTGCTGAAGGTAAACCACAATGAGTCTCCCGGCAGAATTGTCGATGGAACAGGTTGACTCAGGACCGTAGCACCTGCCGCAGCCCGGTAAAATGCCATCAGATTGCCCGATATACTCAATCCTCCATCATTCCTGATCAGGATTTTTACACTGTCAGTTGTGAGGCCGCACCCTCCCTGGATCGGATCCATCTTTACCACTGCTGCATCAAAGGCCGTGTTCCCAAAGAAGTTTTTACAGAGGGTATCATTGAAAGTGCTGCTGTCGCCAATGACCTGGGTGAAAGCGCAAAACGTGCTCATGCCCGCCGGACTGACAAAAGACGGGAGCGTAACGGTGTCGCATTGATAAGGAGGAAGTACACCTACGTAGTTGAAATATACCGGATTGCTGCCATTAACCTGGTACGCAACCGGCACAATGAACAAGGTGTCTGCGCCCTGATTACAGATGACCACCTGTGGATTGACAACGTCAAATTCCTGTGTTGTGACTCCGGGATTGTTCACCTGGGTCACGGCAGCATCAACAGCAGGTAATGCGACTTCATCGGCTCCGATGGTAGGTATTTGTTCCCGTATCTCTCCGTCTATATCATCCGGAACCTTTGCAATAAACTGACCTTTACCCGACAATTGGGTGTTCTGAAGGTGCAGATCGGTATTGCTTGCAAAAAGGGGCTGCATTGACCAGGAGTGCTGATCCCATGTAGCGGCAGCTTTATAGGCATTGAATGTGGCATAGTCAATACTGGTGATGTTGGCGATATAGGCGCCGTTTGAAGACAAATTATTGTAATCGCATGCTTCGATGGTACTGTTGCCGGTAAAATAGACGGCATACCCCAGATTGGCCTTCAGAATGTTGTTCCTGAAATTCAACGCAGTAACCTGATAGATGAAAGCTGCCCTTGCCAGTATTCCTGTCCCCTGTTCATTCACCGTATTATGATAAACTTCACTGTAGGCACAGTTGTATAGATAAATGCCATAACTGGATCCCGTTCCTGCAGTAATTGAAACGAAGTTGTTGGCAATCAGGGCGCGATCCGTTGCCGTACTGGTCCAGTTTGAAACATGTATCCCGTAAAAGTACCCTGGATTGCCCCCCTGAAACCTGTTTTTCAGGATTCTTGACTGATTGATGCAATAGGAAGTGAGAATTCCATATGCATTATTGTTTATGTTAGAGGAGAAAAATTGATTTTCAACGATCTGAACCGAATCATGGTAAGAGGTCATCACACCAAGATAATGATAATTCTGGAAAATGTTGCCAGAAATGATATTCCCCTTAGAACGGCCGGATGCATTGCCCCCCGCAAAATACAGTGACTGCCCGCCATTAAGAAATTTGTTGTTTTGGATGATGTTATATTGATTCATTCCACCCAGCACAAAAATATTGGCATAGTTGTAACCTGTATTTGCGATGCTAACCCCTTCGATAATACAATTCTCAACGCTATTGTAATCAGCTCCGTTTTCAAGATGCAGGGCTCTGCCGTAGGTGGTGCTGCCCAGCACTGAGATTGTCATGTGGCTGAAGGTAATGTAATCAGCCCCATTGAGTTTGACAGCCCATTGGATCGTTGAAGAGAGCGTTTGTTTAAGGGTTACAGAGGTGCTGTCGCCACTCATCGAGGTAAAGGTAATCCGGGCATCGGGACCGGCCCCCGGAATCGGGTATATGGTCAGTTGTTCATTATAGATACCGTCTGCCACCAGGATGGTTACATTGCCACACACCCCGGCAGTTTGCAAAACATTTACGGCATTGGTGAATGTATTAAAATCATAGGTAGTGGTTCCTCCAACAGGCCCCAGAGTGTATGTGCCTGACATACAGGCAATAAAATTCAAGGATGCGGTATCATTGGATAGAAACGGATCTGTGATGCCATTGGGGAGTATGCTCCAGGTTTTCAAGGTATAAGAACCACTGGTCAGCATAAGGGTATCCAGAATTACATCGGTTTCCGCTCCCTGAGCCAGCGTACCGGCCCACTGAACGGTATCCTTCAGCACTCCGTTAAGGGAGTAGGTTATTCCGGCACTCTGAAGGGGTTGTCCCCCAAAATTCTTTAACCTTACCAGCAGCTGGTGTGGTGCATTGGCAGGGATATCTCCCGGAGGGTTCAGGATAGCTGAAATGCCTGCGTCAATGGCCGGTATGCCTGTGAGGGTTACCGTCAGAGGAACCCTGACGCTTTCACAATGCAACCCCTGCAGGGAGACGGCAGAAACCCAATAGGTCTTGTTGGCATAGAGCAGTGGTGTGGTAAAATACTTCCCGGTATATAATGGTGAGGAAGCTGTGTCGCTGAGGTACCAGGCAAGGGTATCGGTGGAGGTTGCCGTGAGCGTCAAAGCCGAGCCATACGGGGTGGTTTGAGGCATAACCTGCGGTGCAGCCGGTTGATAACCTGATACGATATTTTTAATCAGGGAATCATTCTGGTGAAACTGATCGGCAGGATAGGTGCTCCAGATTTTTATGCCGAAAATGGAGTCTTTCTGGAGACTTCCCAGGGTCAGGTTTATGGTATTTCTAAAGGCATAATCCATCGTATTTCCGGCGGGGAGGGGTTGGTTCACCGTTTCGCTTGCCACAACAGGTGATCCGATCACCTGGTAGTTCAGGGTAAAACCCGAAGGAATCATCTGGGTACCTGCATTGGCCACACGAATCCTGACGGTATCTGCTGCCCCAAGGTTGCATCCGCCTGCCGGCTGCAGCAGCTGCATGGTAAACAGGTCGTTTGCAAAGTCAGGTAACTCATCCGCACCAATGGTCGGGGCAACCATATTACGGAGAGCTCCATCTATATCGATGGTAACTTCCGGTACGGAGAAAGCAGCCCCTTTCAAACCCAGCTGGGTTGTGTGAAGATCAGTACCTGATAGAAATCCTGCTGCTATCGCAACCGAGTTGGTATCTTTTTGTGCCGAAATCCTGTAAGCGTTCAGCGAGGTGAAACTGAGATGTGAGGTAGTGATATAACCCCACATACCCGAGAGTGATTGAAGGTTGTTATAATCGGATCTGCTGCAGGAAGCTCCTTCATACAAAGTAGGATAAAAATTGCTTTCGATGTTGTTGTTCAGCACAACGATATCGCTGCTGCTTGCAGTTGTGTAGATTCCTGAGGTTGCAATCGGAGTGGTTCCCTGGATCCTGAGTGAATTGAAAAGGACTTTCTGGGCAGCAGAAGCGTTCACCTTTATACCAGAGGTTTCCGCAATGCCGTTTGGAATAGTGATGAAGTTATTGGCAATCAAGCCATATTGACCTGTTTGCACCATTCCGTTCAGAAGATAGATCCCTAAAGTCTGGTCAGAGCCTGTCAGGTTGATGGTATTGCGGGTCACCCGGGTATTCCCCTGGAAATGGTTAAGGTCAATGCCCGTCTTCAACCCCGGATTGGCCAGAGCCGAAATTATGACGTTAGAGTCGATAATCAGCCCTTCCACATAATCAGCCTTGATACCGCTTGCATAGAAACCCTGCAGCACATTGCGTCGGATGATGGATCCGGACTGTAACGAAGAAAGTGATAACCCTTTAAGGGAGATGGCTGCAGATCCGTTTTCAAAACGGTTCCCTTCGAAAAGATTTCCGGTATTCCCCGGATTTTCTGAGCAAATAAGTATTTGGGAATCAGAGCTTCCTGTCTTCCCTACCAGATAACATCCGGCTATTTTGTTGTACTTTGCCCCATTCACCACTTGAATGGCAGTGGCATGAATGGGATCCCCGGGAGCAAACCTGATTTTTATAAACTGGATGTATTGGGCTCCATCCAGTTTTAGGATGAAGTTGTCTGAAGGTTTGGACGCCTGATGGGCAAGAGTGACAGCAGTACTATCATTGGCAGAAGAGGTAAATGTAATCGTGTTGACCGCCGAGGCACCGGGCACGGGCAATACCGTTATTTGCCCATTATAGGTACCGGAGGCAACCTGGAATGTCACTGCTGCTGAAACACCACATTGTTGCAACGCAACAAGGGCATCGTTGAAGGTGCTGAAATCGGGGTTTGAGCCCCCAATGGTATAAGTGCCTGCCAGCTGCCCCGGGCAGGCCATAATGGTTGATGTAATTGTATCGTTGGCAAGGTTCAGATCACTTTGCCCGTTGGGATTGGCGGTCCAGATCTTCAGGGTATGCAACCCTGCCAACAGGGTCATGCTGCCAATGTTTATAGGTACTGAAAAGGAATCCTTCAACAAGGCCCCTGTGAAACTGAAAGGTGCCTGAACGATCCCGTCAATACTCCAGTGGATGGAGGCTGAAGAAATTGTGTCGGATCCGAAGTTTTTTATTTTCACGATGACCCCGGTAGCCATCCCGGCTGTTACACCACCCGTTGGATTTACAATCTGGGCCACACCCGCATCGGTTTGGGGTGTTCCTGATGCATAGAAGGTAATCCTGATGTTGGGGCGAAGGGTCCCGCCGTACAAAGAAAACAATGTCGTTTCCGGTGCCGAACCGGGTTTCCCGATCGTGCGTATGCCAGGCAGCCCCGAAGTATATCGCCATTGAATGATCCCGGTTGCCTGTGGAGTGCTTGCCATTGAATTGTCCCAATCAGTAATGATCTCCAGGCCACCCCCGCTGTAGCTGAAATGCTGTATATTGAACGGCACCCATCCGATCTGTGCAGGGATCAGGGTGGCAGGATCGTTATACACCTCTGTGGATCCATTGAGTACAGTTGACCAGCCAGCGCTCGTTGTAAGGTTAAGCTGATTGGAATTCTTCATATAGATCTTGAAAGAGCTGTTGCCAAGCGTCTGGTTCGCATTGGTCTTGAACCACTCCACCTTGCTGATGGCACCTCCGGATGGGATGCCCGCTGCAACCAGCTCATCACCGGTGAAAAGGTACTGATAACGGCAGTAATTTGTGGTGGTACTCGCACCGAGAAGATACACCGGCCCATATTGTGTCGACACATCCGCTCCGGTACCGATTTCATACACTCCACCGGTACCGTATTTGGCATAGATTATCCTGTTTCCGGAGGCAGGGTCAGCAGCGGTATTGTGTGCCATGGATGCATCAGTTGCAATGATCCGGTAATGGATCGTCCGCCCGAATCCATAAAATGGAATGGCACACTGGAACGTATCAGGAGCGGTCTGGTTCATTCCCAGGGTATCGGTTACGCCGTTCAATACGCTGTAGATAAGAAAAGCTGTATCCACACCAGACAGATCCGTAATCTTTGCCCTGATCTGGTAGGGATTGGTGGTGTAAAGCGTATCCTGCTGAATGGGCGGGATCAGGGTGATCACCGGTGGAACCAGTTCGGAAAAACTCCCGTTTACCCGGATGTTGTCGATAAACCAGGCGTAATTGTCAGGGAAAGTGCTGCCGGGGCTTGCATCCCTGAGAACGAATCGCAGTTTTACATTTGCAGCATTTCCCGCTATCTGCGAAATATCAAAAGATTCATTCTTCCACCACGTGCTGGCGGGAATGGTATTGTATCCTGCAGCCCAGTCACCGGGATAGGATCCGGCATTAAACCGGTTGCCCTGCATCCCGAACTGGCTGTTTCCCAAATATTCTGCCGCAGTAAGCCGGGTCCACGTCACTCCGTTGTTGTTGGAAACTTCGATGAAGGCCTCATCCAGAAATTCAATCTTGCAAATATGGTCAAAATACAGCAAGACCGAAAAGTTCCCCAGCGTGGAGAAGCTTAAGGTAGTGAGCACAGCCGAATCACCGGCAACGGCAATTTTTGCTGAGTCGCTGGCTGCTCCCTGTGAAAAAAGGGTAGTGCTCCTCGACCAGTTTGCCGTTCCTGAAGAAACTACACTGTCGGGCAATGAATTGATCTCGAAATTTTCCGAATACACCAGGGTTTGTCCGTGTAAAAGGCTTCCTGACAAAACCAGAGTGGTGAAAAGAATCAGCTTTCCTAAGTACTTCATATCTATCGTATTTTAAATTACTTACGCCCATTAACAGTGTTCAATACCAGGTCTGCATCAGTTTTTGGGGTAAATCGTTTTAGGTTATACCGGGCAAAGGTATAGATAATAAAATCCGCTGTTACAACCAATAGCATCACATTTGGGCATTCAGGTTATAAAGATAGGGTGAAATGAGCTGTTTTCGACTTAGATCAGGGCATTATTGTATAGAAAAAGCTACTACATCATCAGATAAAAACTCAATATAGTACTGATTTTCTGTTGTATGCACTTTTCTGCCTATGTTTTTATATTGACTGTACAGAGAACACACGGCTATTTTATAAAAATGAGAGGTGTAATGGAAGATAACAAGGGGGATCGTTATATATTTGTATTCCCTTAAATAAGAATATCTATGAGAAAAATCCTTACTGTAATTTTCCTGACGGTTGTCGTTTCTGTTAATGCCCAGAACCAGTTCGCCATCGGGTTCCGTATGGGAGACCCTTCCGGATTAACCGTCAGGTTATATACTGAAACCGACCGGTTCGAAATGAATCTGGGGCGTAGTCACGTGTTTTACGGGAAGGGGTGGTACGAGAATCAGTTCGATCCCTGGTACAAAGCACAGGAATTCGGATACAAGGAGGTGCAGTTCCTGCGCTACAAGACCTCATTCCCGCTGGCTCTTCAGCTGCACCGCATACATCAGCAGCCATGGAAAAATTTCGGGGGGCATAAACTCTATCTTTTCGACTGGTACTATGGGTATGGGCTACAGTTAGCATTCCAGAAGTATGAGTATGAATACCGGTATAAAGCTACAAGTACCTCGCCCTGGGTTTCGGTTTGGAGTACAGTCCCCGATATTGACGTCGGCCTCGATGGATTAATCGGCCTCGAATACACTGTGCAAAAAACTCCCCTGAGGATTTTTGCTGACCTGAACCTGTTCATAGAGGTAGCAGATAACCCCTTCAGGTTCTTTTTTCAAAGCGGGGTTGGGGTAAGATATCTGCTGGGGGTCAGGGCCAAAGAGTGACGTTTCCCCGTATTTACCCTGAAATTCAATCCCTTCTGACCAGTATTCCCTGGTTAACCATCAGTTTTTTCCCGTTGGTTTTTTCAGCTTCTATCCAATAGCTATAAGAGTTGCCCGGGGTAGTTTTCCCATCTGTTAAACTTCCCTGGCTATTGGGTTTGGATGCAATCAGCTCCGGAAGGCCCTCCCCTTTTCTGCGGTAGATGTGGAGCTTAACAATGTCCGGATCCGTTAACCCCTGCCAGGAGAGGATGATACCGCTATCATCCTGTCGGGCAGCGAGAATGAGAACAGGGATTTCAGGAACGATATCAATTCTTGCACCTGAACGCAGTGCAGAGGGCTTCCCCAACTGATTCACACTCTCCACTTCATACAAATACTCCCCTTCGAGTCCTGCAGTACTGTCCGTGAAGTAGTTCAGGGAATAGTGAATGAGGGTTTTGTTCAGCTTAACGGGTTTCTGTATTTCAGCGTTTCTTCCCTGACCTGACGTTCTGTATACATTGAATCCTGCAACAGAGGGATTGCCTTCCATCGGGTCCCAGATCAGCATGGGGTAGCCCGGATCGTCGGTAATTACCATCAGGCCAGAGGGAGGTGCCACATCAAGCAAGCCCGACAGGTTGACCCATACCGTATCACCGGGGTTGCTCTCAAGGTACCCGTCGCTGAGCGCAGTGGCATAGTAAAACAGTTCACGAGCCTGAGGGGCATAAGGCACTGTGTCCTTCATTTCATACCACTCGCTTTTGGCCACATCCATCCGTGCCACCATCAGATACCGTGATTTGTCTCCTTCGCGGCGATAGATATTGAAACCGATGATATCCTCTCCCACCTTTCTGAAACGCAGCTTTACCCTGCCATTGTCAACAGTAGCCGACATCTCCTGGGGTGGCAGGGGACGTGAAGCATAGGTGCTGAACCCATGGATTCTGACGCTTGGTGGCTGGTACCCAAAGAAATCCCTGATCTGCAAAAAATAAAACCAGGGCTCATTGGAGCGTTCCACCGGGTCTTCATACACTTCTGCATCAGGATTCAGTCGTGCCACAAGTTCATACCCGTCGGCATATTTCCTGCTTCTGAATAATGCCAAACCCTGGACGGTTCGGGTATCATTCAGTTTCCACTGCAGCCTGATGGCCTTCTTCCCTGCAACAGGTTCTGCAGTAAAGGACTCCACATAAGGGATTTTGGTAAAACCCGGGGTTTGCCCGAACAGGATCTCTGAATGCACTGTATCCCTCTTACCCGGCACATCGATATAATATCTGTACACTCCCGGTACCGTAAGGGTTGTGTCGAAGATGAAGTAGAAAGTAGTATCAGCCTGTACCTTAATGTAATACTGGGGTAGGATCCTGACAAAATCCTCTTTATCGACCGAACCCCGGTATGCCCTGCAAACTGCAGTATCCGGGGCTACTCCGGAGTACCACTCCAGCCTGGGAAACTGCCCGGTGTTGTCGGAGCGGAGCCCTTTAATGGCCTGACCCTGCATCAGAAAGGGGGTCACCATGATCCAAAAGCACAGTAGTATGGTTTTCATATTAACTTTAATCATCTGGTTTTCAAGTATATTACTCACATGTGGCAAAGGGTACAAAGTCCATGTGTATGTCGGTTCCCGTAATGCCAAATTCAAGTTTGGCACTGATGTTACTGGTGATGATATCCATCAGTTCGCCCAGTCCCAGATAATCCAGCACCGATCCGCATGAACCCGTGACATAGGTTTGCAGCGCCAGTGATCCGCAATTATTCATGTAGAAAGCATCGTTCTTATAACCCCCGGCAACATCCACCAGCAGCTCCAGGCTCACTCCCGCCCCACAGGAGGGCCCTACCTCGGGAATTTCCCAGCTTGCATAGCCGTCTACCTCCACATAGGCATAACCACCGACGGTAAATTCGGGGTTACTGTTGAAGTTCGTGGTGACATACAACCCCAATCCCGCACTGGCACTCACATCAGCAAATACCAGGTTGATGCTCTTGTCGATGATCCTCCTTTCTCCGATTACATAAAACCCCAGAAGTCCGGTGTTTACAAAGTCCGGAAGACTTTTCCGGAAGGTGCTTTGCAGATCCGTGATATCCTCGATATCCACGCCATCAGTAACCCCGGCAATAAAACCACCTCTGAATCCAGTGTAGGGCCCGATGGAAAAATCCTTCAGGTTCAGCACGAGATAAAACCCTTTTTTATCGAGCCTTATCGAGGCAGTACCCTTGAACAGCGTGGCATAACCCATGGTAATGGGGACATTGATTGAAAGGCTGCCGTACATGATCCCCTCCTCGAAGTCGAAGAGCAGTTTCATCCCACCCAGCGGGGTTTCGATATTGGTCATCTTAATACTGCTACCGTCCACATCGATGCCGCCAAAAACTTTAAATTCCAGGAGATTAGGTTCAGCAGCATTATCGTTCAATCCATCAATTTCAGTGGTAAGCCCTTTGTATTTCAGGGTATCCCACTGGCCGCCCACCACAATCGCCTGCCCGCTTTCAACCAGAATTTTGTTTTTCCCTGCCATCATCACCTGCATCTGGGTCCCCTTGTATTTTTTGGCACCATCAACCCTGATGATTTCGAATCCGCAGCTGTTTTTGGTTTTTGTCAGGAACCCCCTCAGCATTACCGGATTGCCTGGTTCACCGGGAGCCGGCTTGATTTTTACGTCACCATAGGTGGTAAACTTGCCCTGGGTAACCTGCTGATTGGTGACATCGAGTATGTATTCCACATTTCCTGTGGCGTACACCACACCCTGTAAAGGTTCAACCCTGCAGACCAGCTTGTTGCTTTCGCGGGTATAGGCTACCACAGAACTGGGCGGAGCATACCCCGGGATGCCGATATCGGGCTGTCCGTTCAGCTTGAAAAATCCCGGTCCGGTCATGATCTGGTCCACATAGATATCCAGAATGTCATAAAACCGGAAAGATTGCTGGATTGTAAGTATATCCTGCTGGTTGCTGAGCATCCCGATCGATTGGAAGGTAAGCTTTTTCGGGGATGTGTTCGGAAGGTCATCCACCCATCCCGCGGGCTGATTGGTCTCTCCCACCAGACTTATCCGGTAATGCCCTACTCCGGCGTCGTAATTGAAAACCGGCTTCAGGTTGCCCGAAAGTTTCACCTGGGCAATGCCACCCAGGGTGAGGCCACCGCTGCTAAGGTCAATTTCCCCTTCCGACAGTGAAGTTGGCCTGATCTTCATATTCAGCACTTTGGCATCGATACCCGATCCCGTAACGATCAGTACCTCAGGAAGCACGATGGCATCCTGGTTGATATCGAACTTCCACGGTTTCTGCCCGTAAACTTTCCATTTTTCGATTTCAAAACTCAGCTTGTCCCCCTGGGTCTCTTCGAAACTGATGGTATTTCCTTTCAGGACAAGATCTCCTGCCCTTATTTTCAGGTCAAGCACTTTCCCCGGGCATGTGGTGCAACCGGGGATACTGGTATGGAGGGTAGTGGCAAGGCGTATTACATCCCCCATGATGACCGAACCCTCCAGCGCAGCAGCAGCATTGAACCCGAATACACGATACCCCTGCACGGTAACCGGCTGGAGGTTATTGTTGATGCTGAACAGATTGCGTTTGGTGCTAAACAGGGTTTGGGGAGCAGTTGAAAAAACCTGAACCTTGCCGGTAAGGGTATCATCACCTACATAGATGGTGCCTTTGAAATCGTGGGCAATATTGAAAGACCCCAGGTCCAGTTTCAGATACCCATGGATGGATCCTGTAAGTTTATCATTCCCTGAGGATTCCAGCATCAGTTTTGTCAACAAGGGCATTACGGAGTACACACCAGCCCCATGGCCGCCAGGTTTGGACTTGTTCAGCAGCATACCCGAATAGGAATTGGCTACCTCTACCGGCAGTTCCATTACCTCCAGAGTAACCACGGCACTTTCGGGGAGCATTTTATTTCCCGTACCCTTTATAACGGTGATTTTCCCAAAAGGAATTTTCAGATCGGGCTGAAGCAGGGCGAAGCCACCAATGGCAGTGGGGTTCTTCAGATAACCACTCACCTCTGCTTTTACGGGTTGCCCCGGTTGCGTCTTAACGGGCTGAAAATGCTCAATAACCACACTAAACCCCAGAAGGGTTGACAGATCCCAGGAATCAATCTTTGAGACTGTAAAATTATGATAGATCACCTTGGATGGTCCCTGCAAAAATGTAACGGTTTCAACGGAGCCGGCATAGCTGGGTGAGGTTCCTTCTTTGGTAACGTGTACGGTTAACTGATTTTGGGACAGTGGAATTCCATGCAACTGATAAAACCCCTGTGCATCCGAAGTGGCTTCGATATAGAGTTTCATACCTCCTGCCTGGGCAAGTTCAGCATATACTTTCGCCCCCTCCACAGGGACTTTGGTTGCTTTTTCGGTGATATACCCCTTGATGGATTTTGCCTGCTTCAGTACAAACTGGAATGGCATCCAGGTTGGGGAAACCGGTATGGTTAAAGCCTCCAGTACACCGGCGTATCCCTGTCCGGCGGATATTCTGATCACAAACTGGTCGCCAGCCGCTGCAAATTTGAAGCGCGCAATCCCCTGGTCATCAGTAACAGCTATATGCTCCCCGATACCCACCAATGCACCCTTGATGGGATCACCCTGTTCCGTTTTTACCAGTATCGAAGGCCGGTGTAATTTCTTATATACCAATACCTTAAGCTCTGATCCGGGAATCAGCAGGCTGGTATCCCGGCTAAAATACTGGCTGGACAGGGGTTTGATGGTGAGGGTGGTAGCCTGATCATCGACAGGGACTGAAAAAACCTCCTTCTTCTTGACAGGTTGGCCGGTAATGATACTGTAGGAGGAGGCTATTGCTTCGGTTTTGTAGTAAGGTGAATAGGTTGATTTAATGTAGCACATCACCGCATTGCCATCTTCATCCTCGATATATCCTGACAGCATCTTGCTGGGTTCCAGGTTGATATCCTTCACATCCTTCAACTGGCCCTGCAACAGTTTGTAAGGATACTGATCGAAGGGAGGAATAATTACCGGTTTATATCCGGGCTGACGAATGTAAAGCCGGCGGTAAGGCCCATCCACCTGGCCATTGTTCTGATTAACCTTCAGGGGTAGGTTTTCGTAGCGGAAAAACCCGGAAGCATTGGTTTGCTGACTTGCTTCAATATTACCGTAGCATCCGTAAATGAAAGAGGTATAGTTGCTGAATTTGGTATAATTCTGCTGATTGAGCAATTCGGTACGAACCCCTTCCAACCCGGCATTTTCAAGATTGGACAAAGCCATAACCCTGCCTTTGATTTCCGGAGGAAGTGGCTTCATTTTATAAGTAAACATCACTTCGGTGGGCTGCGGATACTGGAAATTATAGGTGACTCTTTCGTAGGAGACCATCTTTGCCACATTATCGGGAGTGGTTTCAAGTGCCTTGAACAAATCCTGGTAATTGTAAAGGGTGTTGTCGTAGGCGGATGAAGCGGCATCGAAATTTCTGGTTGACAAGTCGATCAGATACTGCGGATTGATATAGCCGTGTCTTACAAGATTTTTAAAAACCAGTAGGCCTTTGCTATCGGTTGTATCTCTGGAAACCAGTTTAAAATCCCCTTTTGAGTTGGATACCTTCACATCCGATTTATCCCCTTCGTAATCCAGAATCAGTGGAATCTCCTGATTTACCTTATTCTGCTCACGAAGGATGTTCACCACAACTCCTGCCAGCGGGGCATCGGGGGTATTGAGCTGGTTGGGGGTTCCGTCGGATTTCACCTCCACAGTGAGGTTATAGGTCTTCAGTTTTGCCACCTGCACAGGTACTTCCACCACATCACCGGGCATGGCAAAGATGTCGATATCGGGGCTGCAGAATTTCTGGTTCTCCACCTCCACTTTCAGGCATAAATAGCCGACATGGGAGTCCGATTTCACACTACCCATCATCACTTTCTGCTGCTGGGTTGCCTCCCCCTGGAGGAAATTTCCCTGAAGAGAGGCAAGGTTCTGAATGAATTCACAGCCGGGATACACCGAGTTTTTGAGCATCTCCAGGGTTGGTACACCGGGTTGGTCGTACACCGGGTCGGGTTTCAGGTCGTTTGCGACGAGTGGACCTGTAAAGAAGTTTTCATTGAAGGTAAAACTATAGTTGCCCTGGGCATCGGTTTCGGTAACCGCAAGCACGATATTGGAATAGTACATCACATCTCCGCGATAGGCCCCGGTGAGATCCAGCCCTTCCATGATCGGAGCTGCCACACCATAGTCGGGATGGACCACACCGAAAGCCCCCGGAAAGGGCATAAAGGCGACCCTGGCCACAAGCTTTACTGTGGTATTGGGAAGTGGCTTTGTAAACTGCTTGCTTTCGGTATCCTGAAACAGGAATTTCTTGCCGTTCATCACCTTTATCAGATCCAGGCCGTAGTCATTCAGGGCATCCGGAGCCCCGTTGTTGGTGCCCAACGGTGGATTGAACTTGATTCCCATGTTATTCTGGTTACTGTTGCCGGTAATCTGATATCCGAGCTGATTCACCAGATGATAACTGACGCCTTGACCCTGCTGCACAGAGCCTCCGGTTTTTCCGGGAACAACTCCTGCCGGTATTACCACATTTGCCGGCTGGACGCCCACCGGAATCGTAATCTGGGCAGTGCCGTCAGGATTGGTAGGGTATTTCACCAGCAATTTTCCGCTTACGGTAGTGGTTGGAGCCAGGTTCAGCGGAGGCGTATTTCCTCCGCCAATGGTGGGTGTGATCTTAAAGGGGTCAGTGCCTGAACCTGCGTACACAAAACTGCATACCTCGCTTTTCCCTTCATTTCTGAAGGAGGTTTTCCCAAAAAGGTCATAAGCGATGACGATAAAGGCGTACGTTTTTCCGGCTACCAGTGCAGGTTGTGCAGCACCGAAAAGAAACACAGTACCATTGACATTGGTTTCGAAGAAATAGGGAGGCTGGGCACTTTGCATCGCATCGTTGGGGTCGTGACCGGGAGGATTAACCTCAACGATCCTCAGTTTATAGCGCACAGTCAGGGGAGCCCCGGGGGAAGGTGTCCAGGAAAAGAGAACGGCCTGCGGGGTCAGTGCTTTCACGGTATCGCCGCACAAGGGCAGAATGACCACCGGGGGTTCAATGCTGGTGAGGGTAAACGGGGCGCTGCACCCTTCAGGTTCCTCACCCGAAAGGGGTAAGCCGGTCTGATAGTCAAAAGCCCTCAGGCAAATGGTGTACTGGTCTTCCGGCAGGCCATTGCCCCTCACTACCTGCTGAACCGTAATACCCTGGAATTCTAAATTTTCAACATTAAACAGGTCCCCTATGTTCTGCTGGGTCACCAGATATGGTATTCCGGGCTGCAGGGTAATGGGCTGGGGAGGCTTATACCCGGGTTTTGAATAGATCCTGATACCACTCTCACCACTGATGACGCCACTCAGGTACACCTGCAGGCTGCCTCCGGTTGGAGAGAGGTTCTGCAGTGTAGCGATGATTTTTGAAGGGGTTGAGGTATAGTCCGACAGTTTGGTGGTATAGGGAGGCATCACCTGAATGGTAATACCCACCTGACTTTGCGCCTGTATGGCAGCCATAAGCATGATCAGGATGCAAAAGCTGCGGAGCCGGGCACGCAGGCTTCCGGCAGGCGATACGAGAAAATCAGAAAGTGTATACATATCCGAAGTCTCCTTTGGTTTCATGAAAGGATGGATTTTGGGTTTCATCCTTATACTTTGCACTGGTAAGATACAACCCGATCCTGAGATTGTGATGCTTGTTGATCTGGTAGGTTGCCTGCATGTTGGTGGTATAGATGAAGCCCTCCTGACCGCTGTGGTTGAATACCAGCGAATTGTTCCAGCCCGCCTGTAATCTGGCTTCGAGAAGAGATTTGGAAATCCCGGCGGTTAAACCGGTTGTTTGTAGATTTATTGTACTGTTTTCCAATCTGTTATGTATCAATCCACCCAAAATCGTCAGGTTTCTTTTCACAAGATTCAGGTTATAATTCAGGTTCAGGATCAGTGCCCGGTTTTCAGTGTACAGGGCTGTCCAGGCATTTTTGTCGTTCAGCTCCATCCGGCTGACCACGAGAAACAGCAGATGTTGTTTTTCGGGTCGGACAAGGAGAACCCTTGGGGTAACAGAAAAATTGGCTGTGGTATGGTATTGCTTCAGGGAATCGATCAGCGGCAGGGTACCGGGCCGCTGGTTATTGCTGTAATTGCTGTAATTCACATCCAGCCCGAAGGCAGGAACCGGGTTGAAGGATACACTTGCCGATGAGATTGCCCTGACGGTAGTGGCCTTTTTGGTATTGCGCAGGTTATCGCGTTGTACACCTACCGATCCCCTTACCAGCAGTTTTCTTTTGAACAGGGTAACCGAAGGTGCAATCGTGGCCTGTTCCACGTCAGTAGTGAAATAATAGGCACCCATGGATTTGTAATCCGGATCTATACGGCGGTACTCGAGTTTTGAGGAGAAGTTTTTCTCCTTAAACAGCAGGGAAGAGCGTATGGCTGTGGCGAATTCCGATGATACATTGATTTTCAGGATTGAATTGTTCCCAATCCATGAGGGGAGCTCTTCAACTGCTTCAAATCCATGGGCTTTCATATTTGATGCGTAAACACTTCCGGCAACTTCTGTTTCGAACATCAATTTTTTACCCAGCGGCAGGCGGGTGTTGATGCCAAGTACCACATTCTGCGCAGGGGTGATTCCCGGATTTACCAGACTGTCCGGAAAGGAGGTGGTATCATCCTGGATCCTGAGCACCAAAAAATCGATGAACCGGTTGGCGTTGCCCGCTCCGATTTTCATGGCCAGCCCCTTTCTCGAGAAACGGTTCAGGGTATCCAGGGCAGGGGATATCTCCTGTACCTGATCCATGAAGCGGCCGTAAACAAATCCAAAGCGGAATTTACCGGGGTTCATTTCAACCCCGCCGCCCAGAAAAGAATGCCCTGCCAGTGTGAAATCCGAGAACCTGAGGGTACGGTAACCACCATGCAGGGTAAGCCATTTGTACTGAGGGCTCAGTCCGAACTGGTTGAAAGGCTGCCCGTATTCTATCTTTTTGCCGCTGTACCGGAATGAGAAAGGAATGGCTACACCATACACACTGGCAGTGGCCTGCGCTGATAAAAGCAAATTCCAGGGGGGCATCCGGTCGTCAATTCCCTGCACCGAATATCCCAACAGATTCACCCCAAAATTCCCGTGCAGGGTAAAGGGTTTCTGACCGGCGATACCTTCGAGTTGCTGACCAACGGTTTGAAAGGCAGTTGCGGAAATTAAACCTGCTAAAAGCATTAACCGCAACAACATATTAATGCTCCGGTATTTCAGGGTACTCAATATATGTGGTTTGAAAGGTTCTTTAAAGTTACTGGTTTAACTTTAAGAATTTACCCATGAAAAAAATATTTTATATTTTGATTATCAATGTTTTGAAAACATAATGGTTATTGATATCTCTTAGTGTCAGTGAATAAATGCCGTCGGGAAGATCAGAAAGATCCACTTTAAGAACCGGATTCGATTCGGTGAAAATACCCTTCAGATCTTTCACTCTTCTGCCTTCAGCATCAAACAACTCCAGTACCACTTCTCCTGCCCGGTTCTGCAGCGGATTCACGATAACGATGCCATCGGTAGGGTTGGGGTACAATGCGAAGCAGAAATCATGTGATTCATCGGCTATTCCCGGGTTTGTGGCAAAGGTGATTTTTATGGTATCGGAACCTTTGCAGCCGTAATTGTCGGTAACCATTACCCAGACGGTTTTGGTACCCAGGCCGGTTCCTGTGGAATCCACCGTAATGGTTTGATTAACAACTCCTGTAGACCAAATATAGGACGAGAAACCGGGGCCGGCATTCAGGTTCAGGAAAGCTTTGGCCCCGATGGTGGTATCATTGCCCAGAGCTACCGCAGGGGCAGGGTGCATGATCAGGGTTACCGGTTGAGAGAGGGTTGAACATCCGATATTGCTGGTTACCAAAACCGTATAGGCACCGCCCTGTTTGGCTGTATAGATGAAGTTGTTCGCTCCCTGAATATTCACACCATCTTTCTTCCACTGGTATGAAAAGTTCAGTCCGATGGTTCCCATCAGTGCCAGCGAATCCCCCTGGCAGAATGCAGAAGTACCCGAAGGGGTGATGGAAGCAGGAGGTGCCGGGCTCACGAGTACTGTCACCGTATCCGGTAACAGATTCGGACATCCTCCGGCATCTGTAATGCTTTGAATGATGTAATTGGTTGTTGCAAGAGGAATTACCGGCAGGCTAAAGGCAGAAGTGGTGATATTGTTAAAGGTCTGGGGCGTACCTCCGGATGATATCACCATGGTCCATGGCGGTGTCCCGGTCAGGGTTCCCAGGATAAAGGCGGTATCCCCCTGACAGACGCTGATGGTACCCGAGCCCATAACAAGCTTCGGGCGGGGTTTGATATACAGATTCGATTTCACCAGAGAATCGTTCCATGAGGCCGTATCGGCTACATAATTGGGGAAAGAGGATATGATTCTGAGTACATAGGATGAGTCTTGCTGAAACATGAAGCTACCGATGTTTACCGTATCGGTGGTATTTACCGCCAGATTCCCGCTCCAGAAGTATTGCGGCTGGGCAGACCCGTTTACCGTCCAGTTGATGCGGGCTGATGTAAGGGGAAAAGGGCCGAAGTTTTTGAGTACAACATGTACCGGAGCCACACCGGGACAGACTGAATCGGACGGGGCTGCAAATGCACTGATACCGGCATCGGTAACCAATACCGAAAACTCATCAGCTCCGATATCGGGAGCAGTACCATTTCCTGCGTAGCCTGTATGTCCAAATCGTACTTCATTATCAAAATCTCTGTTAATCAGCGGGGTTGTAATCTGCTGACCCCCGCTTTCGGCCTGGGTGGGTAAACCGGGAGTGATATGGATATTGATTGGAGCACCTGAGCTGATGAATGGGGGCATTTCGGTAACCGAAGCGCTCTCCCTGGGGGAAACCCTGGTTTTGTAAGCAGCAAGGGTCTGATCGGAATTGAGGCCATCATGAAATATCAGGTTCTTGGCTCCCGGTGTTCCCGCATAAAACAGGTTATTGTTGCAGGTGGATGCCAGGTTCGCATAGGAGGTTCCTGCCCACCAGAAGGCAACAGCGCGCAATCCTGTGGTTGCGTTGGTGGTATTGACCAGAATGTTGTTACGGGCATCCAGCGTGGTGCCGTTTGCAGGGTTCACGTACAGCGCTGCAGAGGTATTGGTGGAACTGGTGCTGGTATAATTGATATAGCCGGTATTGTAATACAATTTCACTGAGCCCCCGGTAAAATAATAACCGGCCACCATATAGGTTGAGGTATTACCCGGCCCTTTCAGATCGTAAACAAAATTATTGAATACATAGGCCGTGTTGGTCGCAGTGCTGGTAAACAGGGTACCAATGGCTCCGAGGTTTCCGGCAGAGGTGAGATTGTACACTTTATTGCGGTAGATGTAATCTGTTGCAGAGCCATCCCGTGCAATGATGCCAAAAATCTGCCCTCCTGTATAACTGCCATTGATGTTGTAAATGGTGTTTTCAGTTATCTCATTGGTTGCACTGCCCACCTGCCTGAAGATGGGATTGATTCCTCCTCCGGAGCTATATACATTATTGATCACATTCCCTTTCACCCAGTTCAATCCAAAGCTGTTTGGAAAATAGATCCCATATACCGTTCCGGATGCTCCGTTCACCAGAGTCCGGATCGTATCATTCACAATTGAAAAATCTCCCGAATAGTTCAATTGTATCACATACATCGTATTTCCGACAATATTTGAGATCGTTGACCCGAAGATTTGGGTGCTGTCCTGGTACGACATATTGATGCCATAGAACGTACTGCCTGCAATCCCGCACGAATCGATCAGAACCTGCTGGATCTGGTTACCATAATCTTCAAAACCGGTAATCCCCGTAAACTGGATCCCCCGGATGGAATTTTTAACCGTGACATTCTGCAGGGTATTGAGCGAATTTTTCCCTCCCAATGCTGTGGCTGTGGACAGTGCATATATCCCATACGCTCCGGTATGGCTGCCGGGCATCCGGATGGTGCAGTTTTTCAGTGTAACATGCTGGCATCCATCGGTAGCAGTACCCGCGAGGTAGAAACCATAATCCAGATAATTGGAGGTGCTGGAACCGGCGCCGGTAATGTTGATGCCGTCGAACGTGATGTAATCGGTGCCATTCAGCCAGATGGCAGCATCGGTGGTTCCGGATCCCCCGGTAACCAGCAGCACCGGATTGGCCCCCGTTCCCGATTTTTCAAATTTGATGGGATTAGCAGCTGTTCCTGTAGCGGTAATTTTCAGGGCGAAGGTGTTGGCAGTAAGGTTAAACGTTTGCCCTGGGGCAACCTGAAAGGTGACCCCGCCGGTTCCCACTCCTTTGGCATTCAGGGAATCTACCGCTGCCTGAAGGGTAGGATAATCTCCGGGAATGGTTTTGGTGCCGGTAAGGGGTTGGGCCATTCCAGCGGAAATAACAGCCATCCAGACTAAACACAGTATAAATTTTTTCATAAGATTGATAATATATTGATAATATATGGTTTATATTTCTGATATCAAAGCCAGTTTAATAAATGCTGGCAACAAAAGTATATAGATGAATTTAGTCTGTTAAAAGTATCTTCTGACATCTTTCCCCCTGAGAACTCTCAAACCAAACCAGATAGGTTCCCTTCGGCAACCAGGCAAGATCCAGGTCAATGGTGCACGCATGCCCTGCCAGGGCTTCAAGGCTGTATGCCTCCCTCCCATCCAGTGCGCATACTCTGATGGCTGTTAAATTCAGATCCGTGCCACAGAGATCAACGGTTAGGCGGCCGTTTGAAGGATTCGGGCTGATGGTGATTGCTGCCTGGTGCAACCGGTCGTCTATTCCGGGGTTTTGCGCAAATGTAATCTTTATTGTATCAGTTCCCTTGCATCCGTGGTTATCGGTAACCATAACCCAAATGGATTTGGTTCCCAGGCCTGTTCCGGTGGAATCAACGGTAATAATCTGGGTCATGGATCCGTTGGACCACAGGTAGGAGGTAAGGCCGGGGCCGGCATTCAGCACCAGGGTGGTAGTTGTACTCACGGTGGTGTCATTTCCGAGGGCCACCACAGGAGCGGGGTGCATGATCAAAGTCACCGGCTGTGAAAGGGTTGCACATCCGATGTTGCTGGTAACCTGCACGGTATAGGCACCACCTTGTTTGGCGGTATAAATGAAGTTATTGGCTCCCTGCACGTTCACACCATCTTTTTTCCACTGGTAGGTAAAATTCAAACCGATGGTGGCAGTGAGCACAAGAGAATCGCCCTGGCAAAATGCCTGGGTTCCTGACGGAGATATCGTGGCGGGAGGTGCCGGGTTCACCGTTACGGTTACCGCAACGGTGGTGGTATTTACACAACCTCCTGCATCTGACACACTTTGAACGGTGTACGTAGTGGTACTGGCCGGGGTGACTTTATAACTGAAGGCAGAAGCAGTGAGATTGGAGAGGGTTTGCTGGGTAGTGCCTGAGCCCACCACAACCGTCCACGGAGCTATACCCGCAAGCGTTCCGGTGATATTGGCCGTATCTCCCTGGCAGATAGGCACTACGGTTCCAGTTAGTGATAATGAGGGTGCTGCCTTCACATAAATTCCCGCTTTGGTGACGGTGTCATTGGCCGTGGCTGTATCCGCCAGATTGTTGGGCAGCGACGACCATGCCTGCAGGGTGTACAGGGTATCTTTATGGAAGGAATAGTTGCCCAGGGTAACAGTATCGGTTCCGTTCACCGGCAGGTTTCCGCTCCAGGTGTATTGTGTCTGCAGGCTGTTGTTGATTTTCCAGTTGATCTTTGCTGTTGCCAGGGGATTGGGGCCGTAATTTTTCAGCACCACCTTCACAGGCTGCAATCCGGCACAAATCGAGTCGGTTGGAGCCACCACCGAAGGCACACCCGCATCAGCAGGTACGGCCAGAAGTACCCCTCCCACCCAGTTGGAGGTGTTGCCGGTGAGGGCAAAATTCATCAGCGTTCCGTTGGCATTTCCCTTGGTATCGTTAAGTGTGGTGATGCCGGTATTGCTGCCGCTGGCCACCCCCTGGTCGAATTTGTAGTACAGCTTCAGGTTTGCATCGGTGGTATTGATGACGCCGCTGTACAAACCACTCACCTCCGATGCCGAAAGGGCTTTGGACCACAGCGACACCTCATCAATTTTTCCCTGATAGTTGAAGTTGTTGGCAGAATACACCAGTTTGCCGAGGTACATGGTAACAGCGGTATTGGAGATAGACCCGGAAGCCGGATTGGAGGTGAGCAGTATGCCGTTTCGGTACAGGCTGAGGGCTGAGCCATTGTACGTAAGAACAAAGTGTTGCCAGGTATTCAGGACCAGGGTTGACGTGGTGATGTCGAAGGCTGTTCCGGAGCTGTTTCTGAAACGGGCTTCCACCCCGGTAGAGGAGAGCTGACAGAGGTAGAAGTCGCAGTTGGAATCGTTCCGGAAACCGCCGAATCCATCGAAATCGGGCCATGCCGATGCGGTGTTCACCGGGTACACCCACATCGAAAGGGAGATGCCTGAGGCGCCGGAAACAAATCCCGAGGCATTGGCAACCAGCACATGGTCGTCGGTCCCGTCAAAATCGAGGGCATTCTGGGCCACCAGAGAGGAGATCCCGGCACAGCAGCACAACACCAGACACAAAGTCGAAAGGGCAGTTTTCAATTTCATAGGTATTGATTATTGGTGAATTATTGTCATGATTCCTGACGGATTCCTTTTGACAGATACAGGGTAAATCGTTTTAGGTAATTTGAAGAGCAAAGGTACTATATTGAAGAGCGTTTGTCAAGAGGAAATCTCGAACCAGTCAGGTTAGCGGATCGTTAAAAACCACGCGGGAAAAATAAATCCGCTTAATCTTCGGGCGAAATAAAAATAACTGTTTACCTTTACGCTTCAATAACTCAACAAAATCGTCATGGAAGAAACCAATACCTTGCAGGAACAGGAATGCTGCCCGCCATTTCACCCTGAAACTTATCATGAACAGGTACTGAGCTGGAACAACAAACTGTTTGTCAGAACCCGTGTGCGTTGCCTGTTCTATATGCCACTGAACTTCGGGGCGAAGATGCGCAGACTGGTGCCCCGGATCGAAAAAGCGGGGATCAGCATGCCGGAGGGGATGGTGCTTTCTGACCACACCTCACCCTGGAGCATGGACCTGCTGATCGCCATCGACAAGGTGTTGCCGGGAACGGAAAACGTCACCCTGACAGGCTCATTTGTAGCCCGGGTTTATGAAGGCTCCTTCAGCGAAACCGGAAAATGGTTCAAAGAATTTAATACCTGGGTGAAGGATAAAGGGTATCAGGTGAAAAAAATCTATACCTGGTATACCACCTGCCCGAAATGCGCTAAAAAGTACGGGAAGAATTATGTGGTGCTGTTGGGGGAAGTTGTTTAGTTGTTTAGTCGGTTAGTTGTTTAGTCGTATTATTGAGAGTCCTGAGTTGTGTAATACCAAGACTGGGTCACTTCAATATAAATCACTCATAACTCATCACTTATAAATCCTGATCCATCATTTCTAATTTTTAATTTATAATTTCTAATTAAAAGCTTCTATGTCAAAAAACTATCAGCAGTCGGGCCCTGCGGGGGCTGTTTACGGGTTGGGACTTATCGGTGCAGCGGTGTGGTTTATCTCCCAGGCTACCGGATTCTGGATCGGGGTACTGGGTTTTCTGAAAGCGATTGTATGGCCGGCGATACTGGTGTACGAGGCCTTTAAATTCCTTGCCGGGTAGGTGATTTCTTCCGGGCTTCTACTCCGGAAAAACCATTTCGGTACCGTTGTTCAGGATAATTACCTGCTGTTTTTCCGTCCTGAAGTTGTAGTATTTGGCTCCATATCCCGATACTTTGCACTCGTAGGACCTGACGATCCCCAGATAGCTTCTTGTGGTCATCACATAGGTGGGATGGATCAGCAGGTCGTAATCCCCTTTTGAGAGGGCTTTGTAGGCGGCAGAAGCCCGTACCCTGTTCAGCCTTGATGTTTGCCGGTTCCTGTGGGTAGAGTCTGCAGCTTCGGTACTGTAATAGATCCCATCCGCATACGTACGATCGCCGCTGATTCTGAAGAAAAACAGGTAGGTGCTGACGCTTTCGCCGGTCAGTTTTTCGGTATCCGACACCCGGATATCTGCCTTGATGGGGTCAAGCTCCACATCCCGCACCAGCACCGGAGAAGACTGAAATCCCTGATGGGTGGTAACGCATGAACTGAAAAAGAGGGCACTTGCTCCCAACAGGGTTACAAACATCAAAAGTCGTTTCATAGGTTGCTTGTTTATGGTTTTTTGCTTTTTGCTGCTGAAGAGGAAAGGGGCTGACCGCGCTCCCGGACCATTCAGAAGGTTCGTAAAACTACAGATTTCTTTCACGTAAAAACCGATAGCTTTGTTAACGGATTAAAAAAACGACAACCTATGAAAAACCGCCATCTGCTTCACTGTGTTCATGGGGATATCACGGTAACGGCAATCCTGTTGATCCAGTGGTTTTTTGCCCTGAGTGTTACCGGGCAGCCATTGCCGGAAGATACTTCCTCTGTTGATAAAGTGATGCTGAATCAGTGGCTTAAGGTGCCTGTATCCACATCACCGGCACCCCTGTTCGGAGAACAGGAGAACCTCCGCAAAAAGGTATTCAGCGACGAAGAGCTGCTCCGTTCCGAACCATTTCCGGTCAGTGAGCTGTATCCTGAGGCAAAGGAGTTGTTTCAGTTTCTGCCCGGCTCACGATGGGAGCCTGTCTCATGCGACAGCACCGGAGTTTTACTTTCTTCCCTGCCTTCAGACACAGCCGGGATCGCATGGCTGGCCACCTACCTCCACGCCGGCCGATGGCTTACAGGGAGCCTTGACATCAAAGGGGCCATGTTGTTTTCGGTCTGGCTCGATGGAAAAAGTCTGGGGGATAAGACCCGTGCCGGAACCGATGAAAAACCGGGCAGCATCACCAAACCCATCAAACTGGAGCCGGGAACCCATCTGTTGCTCATCAAAGTGGTGAGTCCTGCCAAACATGACTTTACTGCCAGGATTTCGGCAACTGTTGAACTGAAACTCCCGTTCCGCAGTCCGGATCTGGTCATCTCCACCAATCCCTCGGGTACAAAAAACATCCATCACATGCTTGACGGACTGAAAATCAACGGGATGGAATTATCGGCCGATGGGAAATACTACCTGGTGAGTTACAGGCAAACCCTCCCCCCGGGCGACGGTTCCGAGAGCTGGAGCGAGATCAGGGAGGTGGCAGGCCGGAAGCTGATACACAGTTTCCGCCATGCCAGCGTATGGAGCATCCACTGGCTCCCTGCCTCAAACCGGATATCTTACCTGGCTGGTCAGAACGAGAAAACCACCCTCTGGCTGCTCGATATTGAAAAAGGGAGCGTTACACCCCTGCTGCGGGACGTGGAAAAGCTGGCGGGGTACCGGTGGTCGCCCGATGAATCCTTCGTGGTCTATACCGTCTGGGAGGAGCCCGAAAAGAAACAGGAGGTGATGCGGAAGCTGGATGGGATGCCCGACCGGCAGCCCGGCTGGCGCAACCGGTCGTTCCTGTACAGATATGACCTCACATCAGGAGTATCCACCCGCCTGACCTGGGGGAACCAGACGACCTGGCTTTCCGATATCAGCCCCGACGGGAAAAAGATCCTGTTCGGCCAGAGCTATCCCGATTTTTCGGAACGCCCTTACAGCCGGCAAAACATGTTCATCATGGACCTGGATACCTACCGGCTCGATACCGTTCAATACGAAGAGCCCTGGGGTGTTACAGCCCGCTTCTCCCCCGACGGTAAGGATCTGCTGGCCACGGGCGGGCCATCCTGTTTCGGGGGAGCAGGACTCAACATTTCTCCGGGGAAAATCCCGCACAACTCCGACAACCAGATCTACCTGTACCACATTGCAGATAAGAACGTTAAATGCCTAACCCGCGATTTCAACCCTTCGGTGGAGGAGGTGTTCTGGCATCCCCTGGACCGGCAGATCTATCTGGTGACTATTGATAAGGACCTCCGAAGGCTGTATAGGCTGGAGATGCCTTCGGAAAAGTTTTCCCCCCTCGAAACAGGGGTTGAATACCTCACCTCCGTCAGTTTCGCCTCCAAAACCCCGCTGGCCATGTTCCAGGGGAACCAGGCAAACCACTGGCCCTGCTGGTTTACCATCAACCTTAAAAATCTGAAATACAGTGTTTTTGAAGACCCTGAGGCAAAAAATTACCGCCATGTGACCTTCGGGGAGGTGAAGAACTGGGACTTCACAGCCTCCACAGGGGTAAAAATTACAGGCAGGGTCTATTATCCTCCCCATTTTGATTCCACGGCAAAGTACCCGGTGATCGTATATTACTATGGCGGCATCACCCCGGTGGGGCGCACCTTTGGCGGCAGATACCCGTTCAACATCTGGGCCGGCAACGGCTATCTGGTGTATGTGCTGCAGCCCAGCGGGGCCATCGGGTTCGGACAGGAGTTCTCCTCGGCCCACGTGAACAACTGGGGTACCACGGTAGCCGACGAAATCATAGAAGGGACGAAGAAGTTCCTGGAAGCCCATCCCTTCGCTGACAAAACCAAAGTGGGGTGTGCCGGGGCCTCCTACGGCGGATTTATGACGATGCTGCTGCTTACCCGAACCGATATCTTTGCGGCGGCGGTAGCCCATGCGGGTATCAGCTCCATCTCGAGCTACTGGGGCGAGGGGTACTGGGGTTACTCGTACAGCGCCGGAGCCAGCGCCAACAGCTTCCCGTGGAACAACCGGGAGCTCTACGTAGGACAAAGCCCGTTGTTCCATGCCGACAAGATCCACACCCCGCTGCTGCTCACCCACGGCGACGAAGACACCAACGTGCCGCCGGGCGAAAGTATCCAGATGTACACCGCCCTGAAACTGCTGCAACGGCCGGTGGAGCTGGTGCTGGTGAAGGGCGAAAACCACCACATTGTCACCTACAGCAAGCGGATCCTGTGGCATAATACCATCATGGCCTGGTGGGACAAACAACTTAAAGACCAGCCGGAATGGTGGGACGATTTGTATCCGGATAATTAGAAATTAAAAATTAGAAATTAGAAATTTGAGTGTTCAAGTGTTCAACGATCAAAGATCAAGGATCAAAGAAAAGGGTTCAAGAGGTTCAAATGTTCGGGTGCTCGAGTGTTCAACGATCAAAGATCAAGGATCAAAGAAAGGGGTTCAAGAGGTTCGAGTGTTTGAATGTTTGAGTGTTCAACGATCAAAGATCAAGGATCAAAGAAAGGGGTTCAAGAGGTTCGAGTGTTTGAATGTTTGAGTGTTCAACGATCAAAGATCAAGGATCAAAGAAAGGGGTTCAAGAGGTTCTAATGTTCGAGTCTTCTAATGTTCGAGGAATTTTTAGCTCCGTAGGAGCGTACTCTTTGTAGCAACGACGGGCATCCCCACCAAACCAAAAGCTCCGTAGGAGCGAAACATCGGTAGTGGATTGAACAGCAGTAGCCCCGGATCGCATCCGGGGAAACAATGCGCCCCCGCCGCCCTACAACCCACGAAGTGGGTTGAATAAGATTAGCCCCGGATCGCATACGGGTGAAACAAGCGCCCCAACAACCAAAGAGGGCGTCTCAAAAGAGACACCCTCCTATTATCTCCACGGATGCATGGCCGCGAAGCAGCGTAGCTTGCCGTAAGGTTATATCTGTGATAGTAATGCCCGCAGGGCAGGCAAAACCTGACCGGGGATAACCTTATTGCTGTTTATTATGTTCAATCCACAAAAGGTCTGAGGTATTGTATCCAAAATCCTCAGCAATCTTTAAATATTTGGTTTTTATCTCATCAGGTATATTGGGTTCTCTGGATAAAATCCACAGATACTTAAAACTTGCTCCGGCAACCAAAACGTATTTATAATCAGAGTCAATTGCTATTACATTATAACCTGAATAAAAAGGACCAAAAAAAGATACCTTAAGCTTCCCGATCGTATCAGCTCCGACAAATTTAGCTTTTCCAACCGCCTGTTCCCATTCTCTCTTTTTTACATTATATCCTTTATTCAATACTTTAATGGTACCATTAGTATTTAAAGAATATTCGGCAGTTGTATTGTTCAGATCTCTTTCATATTTAAAATCAATCCGGGCAATTTCAAACCATTTGCCAAGATACTTACCTTTTTCGAAAGGTTGTACCGCTGTTACCCCTTTGGGTATGGTTGAACAAGAATTAAATCCAATCATAATAACAATATTGAAAAATAATAATAATTTTCCGGTTCTCATTTCATTCGTTGTTTTAAAATCTCTTATTTTCAAATCCCGCATACAACCAATGGCGGAATGTGCCATAGGGAATTTCACAGCCGTGCTGGTATTACACATAACGAACCTCTATGTTTGCTGAAACGCCTGATATATGGTTATAGTGTCCCGCTGCCTGCCACAGGCTGGTTACCATGTATACCTTATGCCAAGAGCAGCACCCCAGCCAAACCCATTATTATATCCGATAAAATCAAACATTGGGCGGGTATCCAAACTTACTATAATCGGGGCACCCGATTTATTAAAATCATATTCTATTCCTATCTGGCCTCCTAATCCTATGTTTAAACCCCTGCTTGAAGTGATTTTATCATCCCAGTTATAAAAACCCAATATTGCTCCGGGCCCTATGTACCAGTTCCAGCCGCCCTTTATATTCCAATCCCACTGATACACGCCTGAGATAAACATATTGCGATAGTGTTTATAACCTCTGAATCCCAAATCGAATTCCAGGCGATTTGCATCTCCCATACCATGCTGATATGATAACTCAGCTCCATTTGTACTCCCATCCCCTCCAAAGCGAAGTCCCAGGGCATGTGGGTTTATCTGGGCCTGGGAAAACAAACTTACTCCAAGAACAAGTGTAAAAATCAATACTGCTTTTTTCATAATATCTGTTTTTAAATTTTTTACTCGTATGGTTTTTCGGTTTTGTTCCGTTATAAACGGTTTTTAGTGTGCACTTACTGGTTTTGCGACATTCATCCACGTAGGTCAGGTACTGTCATCGTATCTCTTCGGTGGTTCTCTCGTCTGTCCGCTGTAAATCTTTAACGTGTCCATAGCGTTTCAGCATTTCGCCCGTCAATTCAGCACAAAGGTAATAAAAAACCAGATTCAGCAAGTGCAATCGGAATAGTAAAGGGATTTGAGGGGGCAGGGCGAAGCTTCCGGAAGTGAAGCGATTCGGGATGGAGGCAGCGGGGTTCCGGGAGCGAAGCATGCTGCCCCCCAACCCACAAGGAGGGTCGAAAGGATTAGCCCCGGATCTCATCCGGGGGAAACATGCGCCCCAACACCCAATGAGGACGTCTCAAATAAATCTCTTTTCCCTCACGGCAGGAAGACCGCGTAGCTGTTTTACGCAGTCCACTCAAAACTTGAATTTTGAAATTCATCAACAAAATCAACTTGTTGGCAGGAATTCAAAATACGGCAAGGCCGCATGCCTCTGCATTTGTTTATTTAGTTTGAAATAAAGGGTGACTTTTTAATATATGATTCATTTGAAAGCTGTTTGATGAGAAAAACCGCCAAATCAGTTGTGCTAATTTTTCTACCAGGGCAATCCGTCAGACTTACTTTGATTGCTCCTGATGTTTCCGATGGTTCGATAAGTGGCAGCCGTACAATTGTCCAGTCCAGATTGCTTTCTGAAATGATCGAATACTCTCTTTGTTTGTCTGCAATGACAGCAGAGTAACTCAGTTTCATGATTTTGGAGAGCAATTTTGTTTTAAAACTCTTCCTGTCAAAAGGTGTATCAATGGTTAAGCCGGTGATTACAATATACCTCCTGATATTGAAAGAATTCATTGCCCTGATGATATTGGAGCTTGATACACTATGAACAGGCTTTTCACCTTTGGACTGGCCCAGCGCACTAATAACTGCGTTACAACCATCAATGAGGGAAAAAACAGTTTCATAGTCTGTGACATCCCCTGTTACCTTTTCTATCAAAGGACTGCTGATCTTTAATTTATCCGGGTTACGCAACAATACCTTTATTGTAAAACCTTGATTTACCAAATGTTTTACTAAAAATTTTCCGGCTTTGCCGGTTCCGCCGATTATGGCGATTTTATTAAACTTTTCCATAATTGCATTTTGTCAGGGCTGTATAATCCCTAAGGCTTCGTGTGGCTTTGTTCCTCAGCCGTACGAAGCCTTAACTATCAGAGGCAGGCATTATTTGATTCTTTTCCCGATATAAAACACATAACCATAATATGCTTTGTATTTGTAAAATAACTCTGCCTCATATCGCTGATAGGCTATAAATTGTTCTGCGGATCTGTTGCCCTTATATTTTTCCAGAAAAGAGGCTTGCATTTGTGGTTGCAGAGCATAATAGTCAGTCCAAACAGTTTCAGGTACAACAAAAGTAGCAATCGGAAGATATCCTGTTTTTTGCATTTGTGCAACCTTGTTAGATATTGTGTCTATTTCAGGATAGGCTTTTTGCCAAAAATCCTGTATCTCGGCTGGTCGCTCTTCGGTAAACCATGTATTTTCTGTAACAGCTAAATATCCTCCCTGTTTCAGAAATTTTCGCCAATTGTTTAATCCACGTTCAAATCCAATGTTATAGATTGCACCCTCCGACCAAATCAAGTCAAATTCTTCCTCTTGAAACGGAAGTTCTTTCATATTGTCCACAATGCCTTTTACTCTATCCTGAAGATTTTTGTTTTGGGCGTTTTTGTTTAATTGGTTGACATAATCAGAACATAAGTCAACACCAATGATATCACACGATGTGTTTTGTCCTAATACCATTGTTTGACCGCCTGTTCCGCAACCAATATCGGCAATTTTAGATTTTTCGGTAAGACCCTCAATAAAACTCAATGCTTTGAGTGTTATATCGGGACTCCCTGGTCCTTGACGATCTGTGTTTGAAAAGTATTCCAGAATAATATTCAAGTCAAATTCCCAGATTGTTTCTTTTTTATGGTTCATATCAGTCTTACTTAGTATTATTCCCTTTTAATTCGAAGGTGTGTTACCTGCTTAATTCTAACGGCTGGTAAGCTTAAATCTGTTGTGGTCGATTTCGCAGGAATTGTCCGCATGCTCTACCGCTTGATTACTTGCGTCAGTATCCCTCAGTAGATGACACATCAATAGTTTAAGCTTGCTGTTATGGGTTGTGCAATTCTTCAAATTTATTCCTTATTCTGAAAAATCAATAATTGTAATGAAGCAGGCATATCATGCTCATTAAAATTGATTTCTTGTTTTAATAAGCTTAATAATTCAACCATTTGCTTACTGTTTGAATATTCTAAATACAAGTCTGGGCTATGATAATGATAGATTTTATATTTGCCATGTTTAATAAATTCTACAGCATAGTTCGTACCATCTGATATTTCTTTATCTTTCCAACCCTTAATATCTTCTTGATTGGGCAAATCATAAATTTTATATTTATTGATTTCATTGAGAAAAATTGGCCATCCGGATTTTGGCACTCTTTTCTCTACAGAGAAAGTGTCTATTTGAATTTCAAAAGGATCAATATTTAGTTTCTCTAAATAAAGATATACGAAGCAATTCCAACCTATGTAATTTTTTTTTATAATGATTAATTGACCAAATCTTTTTACTCCAGCTTTGGACCAAATACGAATTTCGAGCGAGTCTGAGGAGTTTTCAAGATTGTTTAAATTTAATGAAGCAGAAATTTTCTTTTTATAATATCCAGAATAATAATGTAATATTGTATCAGTGCCTTCACTAGAATTCGTAGTTCTATTGAATTGACAACTCAAGAGAGTAAAAGCAAATAATATTACTATATATTTTTTCATTTTCTTTCTGTGCATAGCCCATAACGTTTGAGGCTAAAAGCTGGCGGGCATTTCGGAGCACTTCTCTGTCAAACTTCGACGAAGTTTATTAGTTGTAATGCCCTTCAATTCAGCACTATCCGCCCGCTTGATTTTAGCCTTTGTTTTGTGTTCGTGCATTTTTTCTATCATCATTATCTGTTTTTATTCCTTTTCCCTTTGTTTTTCTTATGAACTTCAATACCATCAATGTATCTTATTGGAGCAACATTATCATCAGCAAGGAGAAAAAACCATTTTGAAAGAGTATTATCAGGATTATCTTCTATTGGTAATCCTCGCATGACAAAACAAAATTTTTGTCCTTTATAACTTATTTCAACAAAATGAATAGCATCATGTCTAATATTTATACTCTGATAAGTTGGAATTACGGTAATGGTATCAATTCTATTCATAAAAAAGAAGTCAATAATTGAGTCATTTACCAATATTTTAAATTCTTGTTGTCCTAAACCATACAATCCATCTCCATTATGGAATGGTATTTTTAATTGGTAACAAATACCTTGGTTCTTCCAGATTACTTTACCGTATCCGTTAAACGATCCAGTGCTAAGCCAATGACTATAAATCAGAATTGTGTCTATTCCAGTTTTTTGCAAACTATCTCTTATTTCTATGATTCGTTTGTCAACTGGATGATTAGATTGCTCATTACCGCAGGTATTTACTTGTCCATATGTTTGCACTGAAATTAAAATTAAGAATCCTAAAATCAACTTATAAGATTTACTTTTCATCATAACATTACTTAATTCTTGCAATATTGTTCTTGCATGACACACAACTCACTTATAGAACCGGTATTTCCGTATATACATAAAACCTTTGGTATGTATTGTCCAGAAAAGGGCCGTTTTTATTCGTGTGCATAGGCGATTAGGTTGGTTTAGCCCCTCAAAGATAGGTACTTTTACAAATGATCGAACGGTGAGCAATTTTTTTATGCTGTGGTCCGATACGCGGGTACGGATCATATCGGTACAAATCCGTAAGATCCGATTTATCCGTGTGCCCTTGGGGTTCATCTACCGAGTCCCAAACCGATCATTTCTCATTTTTAATTTCTAATTTCTAATTTTTAATTAAAATCCTCTTCCCTTCCGAGTGTGACGCGAATTCAGGGGCGTACATGCACTGGATGGTGGTGATGCCGTTGGAGAAATCGCCGGTGTGGGTGGCGCGGAGGCGGTACTCGAACACATAGGTTCCCTTGCGGAGGTAGTCGAAGAAGAAGTTGACGGCGGCATCGCGCGGACTTTCGTAATACCCCAGCCCCTGCTGCCAGCGGTACCCCGAGAGGGTGGTTTCGGGCTCCAGCGCCGAGGCGCGCATGTCCTTCATGTGCACGTACTCCATGTCGCGGTCGGCCCGCAGCTCGATGCGTACCACGATACGGTCGCCCACCTGCAAGGCGGTGGTGTCGGTAACCGGGCGCATCACGGTGCCCTTGGCGGTTTTCTCCTCCACAAACAGCTGCTTCTTCAGTGCCAGCGGGGTGGCCTGCCCGGTGATCTTGTCGAGCTGCTCGAAATATTGCCAGTACACCGCCCCCCAGGAGGCCCCCTCGTTGAAGGTGGTAACCTGCACGTCAGCCATTTTCGGGGTCACCTCGCTCCCGCTCCACGACACCTTGAAATACCCCGTACCCGCTTCGGGGGCATTGCCCTCCTGGTAGGGATCCACCGTTTTCTTTCCCACGCGGATCTCTGCAGGTTTTCCCTGCGCCAGCAGGTTGCTGCCCCGCATCAGCAGGGCAAAGCAGGCCTCGGTGGTGGCTTTGGTGGTCTTCCAGTCGGTGGTCTGCTTCTGTTTCAGCAGCCAGATTTTCATCTGCTCCACTGCGTCGCGGTCGCCGGCCACCTGGTCGAATACCTCGATCATCAGCGCCTGCCGTTCGATAGGCGCCTCGTACCAGTAGTATCCGGCATTTCCTGCCCAGTACATCCCCATCTCCTCCTTATGAAGGCTCCGCTCCTTAAGCGATTTCACGATATCTGCGGCAGCCGCCCCTTCGTTCAGCGATTTCATGGCCAGGGCCAGGTATCCCTGCATCATGATATCCTGGGTGGTCCAGTACTGCAGGGCCTGTTTCTTCAGCCAGTTCCATGCTTCGCTGGTAGATTTCCGGAGCGGGTACTGGCTTTCGAACCCGGCACGCAGGTACAGGTACTGGATGATCAGCTGGTTCAGATGATTCTTCTCCAGATCGGCCGGTTTCAGTTTGTAATTTTTCTTCAGATCGTTGAAATATTCTTCCATCCGTTGATCCAGGTAGTACACTGCTTGAGAGGTAATGGCTTCAAGTTCAGGCTCCTGCTGAAGGCTGATCACCCCGGCACTCTGCAACCGGTACACGCCAATGACAATATGCTGGGTGATGTACCAGCTGTCGGGACCCCCTTTGAACCAGGGCCATCCGCCGTTTTCGGTCTGCTGCTCCTGCAACTTCATCAGGATCGTTTGTTTTTCGCCGGCCATCCGGTTGAGGTCGAACAGCAGTGCCACCCGCTGTTTGCGGTCGGTTTCGGAGGCTCCCTCCATCAGCCAGGGGGTCTCTTCGAGCAGCAGCCCCTTCAGCTCCTGGTTCTTCTCCAGATTGGAGCGCAGGGCATCGGGCGAGAGGGTTTTCCAGCTGTCGAACACCGCTTTGATCTGCTGACTGGAGTTGGCAATATAGCCGGCCATGGCGTTGGCAAAATAGCGGCTGAAGAGCTGTTCGGAGCATTCGTAGGGGAATTCCATCAGGTACGGGAGCGCCTGGATAGCATACCAGGCGGGGTTGGAGGTGTACTCGAGGGTGAGTTTGTGGTGTTTGAGAGTGCGCGAGTTCCCCGAGGCCGCGAGTTTTTCGAAAGTAAACTCCCGGGTCTGCGCACCGTTCACTGGCATAGGCATCGTTTCGGTTACCAGCATCCGGTTGGTGAGCACCGGGATCGTCATCTCCTCGCCGTCGGAGAAGCTCCCCGAGGTGGCAGTAACCCGATAGGTAATGGCTCCGGCCCCTTCGGGAATGGTGATATCCCATTGCACCACCCCGCTCTGTCCGGGAGCTACGGAAACCTGTTTCACAGGTTCGAGGTTTCTGCATAGGGCATCCATACCGGCACCCGTAAGTCCGCTGCTGAGTTTCAGGGTAACACTGCACACCTGTTCCTGCTGCGAGAGGTTGGTAACTTTGGCCGTGAAGGTCATCTGATCCTGTTCACGGAAAAAGCGGGGGGCGTTGGGCACCACCATCAGTTCTTTCCGGGTAACCAGCTGTTTCTCCAGCGTTCCGATGCGCAGGTCGGGGGTGTGGGCCAGGCACATCAGCTTCCAGGCCGTGAGTGACTCGGGTACCTTGTAACTGAACACCACGTTTCCTTCGGCATCGGTCATGAGCTGGGGGAAGAAGAAGGCGGTTTCGCTGAAGTTGGTACGCGGGGGAGCGGCTGCCGGGCTGGATTTTGCTTCTTCGACATCAGGAAGATCCTCCACAGACAAACTGTCGGCGATGGCTCCTTCCTTCCTGACTTTAAAGTTACCATTGGTTTCTTCGGTAACGGCATAGTCACCCCTCATGTCCAGGGCAGCCTCCTCCAATTCAACCCCTTTGCTGAACGCCCCCCTAAGAAAGCCCCTGCCCCTTCCGCTGCCAGCATGGAGGTAACCATACCAGTTCAGCCTGTCGTACTGCTGGTTGCGGTATTTGTAGTTCGTGCGGGGCGCAAACGACAGATAGGTTCCGCCGGTATGTCCAAATGCCTGGTGGTTCCACTGCAGGTAGCGACCGTTCTGCTCATACAGCCAGAACTGCCAGCTATTGGATGCAAAGGCATCGAGGGAGGCATCGTACATACCGGCAAGGAGTTCTGCCATCACTTTATCGCCCGTATGACCTATGATGGTAACCCTGTACTCCTCCTGCTCACCCGGCTGCAGTTTATCCCTGAAGGTGGCAAACCGGATATCGAGGGTTTTGTTTGAGAAGGGAACCTGCAGGAAGGAGGTATGGGTATAGGGGCGGTTGTTGTACACCATGGCCAGGTGAAATGCAACGCCACCGCGGTGTTCCCCGAGTACATTAAACGTGATCTGTTTCTGTTCCCGGTTCAGGACAATCCATTGGTCTTCAAGCATTTTGCCGTTCAGTTCGATGGTAAACCTTACGCGGGCCTGCACCGCAGAACCCACCAGCAGGGTAACGGTTTCGCCGGGCTCGGCCTTGGTTTTCAGTGGTTTTACCCAAAGCTGTTCAGCCACCGGAATGGTGGAGGCCGCTTTGTCGAACAGAATAAAATCGTGTTTTAACGTAACCTTTTGGCCAAAGGTATCAGACGTTTCCAGTACGAGGTAATATCGGCCGGGCTGCGAGGTCTGCAGCATCTCCGGCGAGACGGGGCTCTCCTTTCCGCTGACGAAGGTGCCGCTCCCTACCAGCTCTCCGGTGAGGGTATCGTATGGGTCCACGCTGCCGTACAGGTCGTTGGGGAACATTTTGTTAAAAGCTGCCTGATCCATGACATAGAGGTCGGGGGCTGTCCAAAGCCTCTTCCGGAGCGGTTCCGGAGGAGCAGGTCTGCGCCACAGCTGCCAGGTGCCAATGGTTTTCACCGCTTCACCGTTCAGGTTACTGGTGGAAACCTGAAATTCGGGTTTTTGGGCACGGTCGATGCTGCCACCGGGGGAACAGCTGATTTCCAGCGTTTTCTGTCCGACCCTCACCTGCCCTTCGGCGCTGTGGGTCTCGCCGTTGAGGTCGGTTACATCTGCAGTGATCAGAAACCGGAATACCGTTTCGGGGGACATCGGTTCGGAGGGATCCATTTCTGCCCTGAAGGTTATCCTGAAGAGCCCGTCCTCTCCGATGGTGGCTTCTCCCTGCGAGATGGCACTCTTTCTGTTGCTGCGGCCGGGATAGTAGCGCCAGGGGTAACCCCATTGCCACTCTTTTTCACGCTCCACCTGCCACACCACTTTGGCTCCGGTAAGGTTGTACCCGGCGTATGCTTCCGCTTTCCCGGTAACGTTTACCTCATCCCCCGGGCGGAAAACCCCCGCTACCGGATCCATTTTTACCTCAAATTTCGGCCTTTTGTACTCTTCCACGCTGAAGTATTCACTGCCGGTCTCGCAGCTTATGCTCATCTGGCCTGTAAGACCCGTGGAGGGGAGCACAAAACTCCCCTGGAAGCTGCCGAAGATGTTGGCCACAACCGGTATTCGTCCCACCTCCCGGCCGTTTACATCCATCAGCCTGATGTCTGTCCGGTACCAGGTGGCTGCCTTCTTCTCCTTTCCCTGTATTTCAACCACGATCCCCTTGAAATAGAGGGTCTGGCCCGGCCGGTAGATCTTCCGGTCGAGGAACAGGTGGGTCTGATAGATGGTAATTACAGGGGTCTTTGATTTGCCCGACAGCGAAAAGTGATCGTTGGTAAAAAGGGTATCACCCCCGGGACCGTAGCATTCGAAGGAGAAGTTCCGGTAGCTTCCGGACTCTTCCGGCACAGGGATGAACACGATCCCATCTGCGTTTGTAACGTAGTTATCGTAAATCGATTCTATCCATTGCCTTTTCTGGTAGTTGTATTCCCGGAAGCTTGCCACTACCGTAATGCCCTGCAAGGGGATGCCGGTCTGGCGGTCGGTAACCAGCAGGGTTCCCCCCAGTACAGGCTGTACGCGCTGTATCAGAGCGATGCGGCTCACCTGGAACGATGTCCAGGCCAGCTCGTTGTCTTTGGTAGTGAAATCCGCATTTTTGCTGGCGAGCAGCACATACTGTCCGGTGGGTTGCTCAGGCACCCCATATTCGAACGCATGGGAACGGTAGTCACCCGGATCCCGGGTAGTGATACTCCACTGGTGCACAGGTTTCATCTTCGCCAGGTCGGCAGCCATGTCCTCCTGCGAATGGGTACCCATTTGTTTCAGCTGTTTCCGGCTGATCCGGATCAGGCGGTAATGCACCTCAGGGATGTTTTTGAAGGAGGTGAGGTACAGCATAGCCTCACCGGGCAGGTACACCTCCTGGGCATTGAGCTCCAGATGGGGGCGTTCAATCTGTGCCAGCAGCGACTTGCAATCGGATATACCCTCTCTTCCGCGGCCATTTTCGATGGCTTCGATACAGATCTCACGGGCTGTTTTCAGGTTCCACCGGTTCTCTTCAGAGTAGTCTTCATTGTCAGCGTCACCCGATTCGAACCACCACAAGGCAACTTTATAGCGGAGCCAGGGATAGAGCTGGCTGCTATTGTATTTGGCCGAAAGGGTTTCCAGAGATGACAGATACAGGGAGTCCTTGTCCGGAAGGTTAACCACCAGGTTTTTGGCATATTCCAGTCTGTAAACTGTAAGTTCAATCAGGGCTTCCGGTGCCGTATCTGCGAGATGCAGGCGAATCAGTTCCTGAAAGATCCGGAGGGCATTGGCTGTACATCCGAGGGTATCGGCCGGATCTGCAACCATCTTCAGAAAGCGCTGATTATCTGAAAGAAGGGCAGGGTTATTATACTCCGTAAATGATTCTGCCGAAGCATTGTAGCCATACTGATTTGTAAAATACTCCAGCGCCCTGTGGGCGAGAAAGTCGTACAGGGTAGGCCGGTATTTCGCTGAGCCGGAAGCTTTTTCGAGGATTGCACTGAAATCATCAATGGGGGTGGCCTGCAGCAGTTTGGCGGGGGTCAGGGAGCGGCGGTACAGCAGGGTGACCTCGGCTGCAATCCGTCTGGCATCCCACAGGTTGAAATCGGGTTCCTTAAAATCCTTGAGGGGCGTACGCTGATCGATGATCCACGACTGCATGTCGTAATAATCGCGGAACGTTTCCGCCAGCATCGATTCGAGGATCGCTTTCACCAGCGGCTCGCGGGTTCTGGCCAGTTCATCGCGCAGGAGTTTTACGGTTTCGCCATACACATCCTCCTGAAAGGTAGCCTGGATGGAGGTTCGGTACATCACGGCCCGGATTCTTTCGCTGTGGCGGCCGGTTTTCACAGCATCGGCATAGATCTTATCCACTACCCCCAGGGCCGATTTCGGCAGCGATTTCTCCATGAAGGCATCTGCCTCTTTCCATTGCTTGTCGTAGGGCCCCGGTTTGGCGGGGGTTTGCGCAGATGAACCTTCTGTCATCAATCCAAGAATAAGCGCAGGTAACCCTATCATGAATAGTTTCCTCAACCAGCTGTATCCATTCATAGCGATCCATTATTTGTGATGCTCAAAAGTAGCTTTTTTAAGTATGTTGAGGAAGTTTAGGAAGTTTAGGAAGTTGAGGAGGCGCAGCGAAGCGCTCAACTTTTTGTGTATAGAGAAAGTGAAACCATCGGTTGCATATATATTTCTATTACTTTTGTTTCCGAAATCTAAATCGTTTTACTTGATGAAAAAAGATTCTATAATTCAGATAAACAAGTATTTAATGATCAGAAACTTGTTATTACTTCAATTATTATGGATGTTTTGTGGTCCGGTTGATGCGCAATACTACGTTTCCCCTGGTGGATCGGACGCCAACCCGGGCACCTTTCAGCAGCCCTTTAAAACCATCCAGAAAGCTGCCAATCTGATGGTTGCAGGCGACACCTGTTATATCAGGGGGGGCATATACCATGAAATGGTAACGCCAGTCAACAGCGGTACCCTTGCCAATCCGCTGGTATTTACCCGGTATGCCAGTGAGAAGGTAATCGTTACGGGAACCGATTCCATTTCAGGCTGGGTACCTTATCAGGGGGGTATTTACAAAGTCTGGGTCCCTGATTCGGTCATGCAGCTGATGGTAAACCGGAAACCCGCCCATGAGGCCAGATATCCGAATTTTCAGGGGAATTTTCTTTCGTTGAACGACTGGCGTGCGGTAGTAACCGATACCAACCGGAATGCAGTATTTTCGGGCACAAACTTCCCGTCGGGATATTGGGTTGGTGGATATGTGCAGGTGATGGTGGGTTCGAAATGGGTGAATCAGTGCGGAAAAATTGATGCATCAAACGGCAACCAGGTGCACTGCAGTACCACAAGCTATCCCTGGGGAACCACTCCCGCCTACAGCCCGTCGGTGTACACCGGATCGGGATCAGGCTATATCATCGGGCATCTCAACGCACTCGATACCATCAACGAATGGCACTGGCAAAACGACACCCTGTATTATTACCCGCAGAGTTCATCCGTGATTAACACTCTTTCGATTCAGGCCAGGACGCGGTTAAACGGATTCAATTGCTACGGCAAACAATACATCAAGCTTGAAAACCTGCATTTTGTGATGGCCACGGTAAATTTCGAACAGGCAACAGGTTGTACCCTGCAAGGGGGTAGTGTGGTTTTCCCCACCCCTTTCCATTACTTCAGCAAAGCCTGGGGCAGGCAGGAGTTTGACACATTGAACTTCGGCCTCAGCAACTGGACAGGGAAAGGGATTGCTGTATCGGGTTTCAATAATACAGTGAAGGACTGTTACATTGCCCACAGCTGGGGTGATGGGGTAAGCGTCGGGGGGCAGAACCACCGGGTAGAAAACTGCCTCATCGAGGACTGCAACTGGTCTGGAACTGATTATGCCCTTATCTCTACCGTGGGTTCAGGGCATCAGATTACCCGTAATACGATCCGTCGTACCGGCAGAAGTGCCCTGGTAAACCGCCTCAGCAATCTTACAGACATCACCTATAACGACATGTATGACTGTGGCCTCATCACCCACGACCTTGGAATCACCTATTCCTATCACTCCAATGGCAACGGCTCCCATATTGCTTACAACTGGGTGCATGACAATTATGCGCCCAGTTCCTGCATGGGCATTTACCTGGATAACTACGACACAAATTATGTAGTGCATCATAATGTAATCTGGAAAGTTAAAAATGCCATCCAGACCAATAAACCGGCGGTGAATCATCAGATATACAACAATACAGCCTGGTACTGCACGGTAGCCATGGGAGCCTGGGGTAATACAGGAACCACCATACAGGGTCAGGTGGTAAAGAACAATCTTTCAGACAAAGCCTGGAGTACCGGCAATACCTTCAGCAATAATCTGGTAACCTCAGCCTCTCCCTTCACACAGGTTTCAGCCTGCGATTTCACCCTGGCCCCCGGATCTTCAGCCATAGATTATGGGGTTCATATTCCGGGGATTACCAATGGGTACAGCGGAGCTGCTCCGGATGCCGGTGCTTACGAGTTTGGCGTAACCCCCTGGGTTCCCGGCACCAGTACGGTAATGCCCGACCTGAGTGAAATGTATCTGATCACTTCAGTACCAGACTCAGCCAAGATTCTCAGTGGTACCTTTAAGGTATGCCAGGGAGAGAGCAATGTGCTATACACCGTAGAGCCGGTAATCAATGCCACCTCTTATCAATGGACGCTGCCCAATGGTGCCACGGGAATCACTGCAGCCAACACCATCATTGTCAATTTCAGCAGCAATGCTGCTTCAGGAAACATATCGGTGGTGGGAATCAACTCCAATGGTACCGGTATAACATCGGTCACAAGATCTATCACTGTAAATCCGGCAGTTGCAGCCGCCGGACCCATCACAGGACCAGCACAGGTGTGTCAGAATCAATCGGCTACCTATTCCATTGCCACTCTTCAAGGTGCGACTTCTTACGCCTGGACCCTTCCGAACGGGGCTACCGGAAGCAGCAACACCCATTCTATTACCATCCAGTTTGGTTCTGGTGCCACTACTGGTTATGTAGCTGTAAAAGGGATAAATCCATGCGGGGAGGGCATATCTGATTCAATGCTGGTTACTGTGATGTATCAGCCCCCAGCCCCTCAGATTGTGCAAGCCGGTGACACCCTGTTTTCAAATGCTGCGATGGGAAATCAATGGTACTGCCAGAGTACAGGATTGATACCCGGGGCATTCAATTCCTGGTACACACCGGTAAAGACCGACTGGTACTACGTACTGGCAAACCTTGTCGGATGCCCTTCCGACACCTCCAACAAAATTTACTTTGTATACAACGGCATTGTTCAGCCAGAGGGGGAAGGGGATCTTCAGGTGTTCCCCAATCCCACCCGTGGATCCATTCAAATCCTCTGCAGTGAGGAGATTATGCGTGTTGAATGTTTGGGTGCAGCGGGGCAATACCTGTTGCAGAAAGAGGGTGACCAGGATTACAGTCTCCCTGTTGGGTTGACCTCAGAAAGCGGATTCGCCATCCTCCGGGTCATAACTACCTCAGGATCCAGGGTAATCAAGGTGGTAAAAATCTGAAATCACAATTATAATTGAATATAACAACTTAAATAACAGCTATATGAAAAGACTATTTTTATTTTTTACATGCATTATCAGTATTCTCGGTGTATCGGGCCAGACCCCGGTAGGGACAGGACAGACTTATGCTACCCTAAAAGCAGCATTTGATGCCATCAACAGCGGAACGCTTACCGGGGCTGTGGTTTTACAACTGACCAGCAACACAACTGAACCTGCGTCGGCAGTACTGAATGCAAGCGGCGGCAGTTCAAACTACACCTCCGTAACCATTTATCCCGCTGTTGCCAACCTTACGGTAAGTGGCACTGTTGCCGGAGCCCTGATCGAATTAAGCGGAGCAGATCAGGTAATTCTGGATGGGCGTGTGAACCAGCAGGGAGCAGCGAGTTTGTCGATTTCCAATGCCAGCACAGCCACCAATGCAACCACCATCCTTTTTTCCAATGATGCAACCTTCAATACCATCAAGCACAGCATTATCTCAGGATGTGCCCCAACCAGCGGAGTAGTTACCTTCGGCACCACCACCGGTAGCACCGGAAACGACAACAATACGGTAGAATTTTGCGAAATAAAGGATGGCCTTACCAAACCCAGGTATCTGGTGTATGGATCAGGGACCACTTCAAAGGAGAACAGTAACAACTCTATCCTGAACTGCAACCTGATGAACTATAACGCTGCCACCTCCACAGGGGCCATCTATCTTGCCTCCGGCAATACCGGATGGATCCTGTCAGGGAACAGCATCTATCAGACGGCTGCTTACGCCGGTTCTGCGACAACAGCCTACGGGATTTATATCAGCGGAGGAAACGGCTACCAGGTGACAAATAATTATATTGGTGGAAGTTCCCCCATGTGTGGTGGCACTGCCTGGACCATCAATGGCACAGCAGCAGCCATGAAATTTAACGGCATCTATCTTGGGGTAGAAACTCTGGTTACTACCTCAGTTCAAAACAACCAGATCAGGAACATCTATTGGCTTACCAGTGCAACAACCACCGCATCACCGGGGGTGTGGTGCGGGATACACTCCCCTTCGGGCAATGTACATATCGGAAGTTCTGCAGGCAACATTATTGGTGACAGCGTGGGAAACGGATCTATCACGATTGTAACCACAGGCACAACGAATGCCTATATTTATGGAATATCCAATATCTCTACCGGAAGCAACATCAATATCTCAAACAACAGAATTGGTTCATTGACTCTTGGCAACGGAATATCAACCACTGCATTATCGGCCCTGTACTGTATCCACAATTCCGGTGGAACCGCGGGTACTACCACCGCAGTTATTGAAAATAATCTGATAGGGAGTTTGACCACACCCAACAGCATCCTGTATGCCAATGCAACCACCAGCACCATCAACCAGTTCATCAACGGACTGTACAACAATGCACTGGGTAGCGCTTTAATTTCCGGCAATACTGTTTCCAACATCAAAAACAATTATTCGTCGAATGGTACGAGTGCCAGCGCCATCTGCGGGCTGTTCGTCGGAGGGGGAAGCAATACCATTACCGGAAATGTAATCCGGGATCTGACTTCATCGGGCACCAGTACAGGAACCGGTATCGGCACCAATCTGCTCGGTATTTTTTTCAGGGATATTGCTGCCCTGTCAGGCAACCAGACCATTTCCGGGAACAAGGTTTTCAACCTGAACAACACTGCTGCTTCTGCGGCAGTAACGGTAGCCGGGATCTATTTCGATGCATACAATTCAGCCTCTTCGAATGTAATTGAAAAGAACCAGGTGTATAACCTTAATCCTTCCACTACAGGAGCTGCGGTAATAAGCGGCATCAACATAGCCAGCAGTGGCAACACCACACAGGTAATCAACAATATGGTATCGCTGGGAGATGGGCTGTCGAATAATTACCTGATCACAGGGATTCTGGATTCAGCAGGTACCAACCACTACTACTACAATTCTGTGTACATCGGTGGCAGTGCTGTTTCAGGGTCGAATGTCACCTATGCATTCAACAGTCATGTTACCACAGTCAGTCGCAATTTTCTGAACAACATTTTTTACAATGGCCGATCCAATGGTACAGGAACCGGTAAGCATTATGCTGTGCGGATTGCCGGAACAATCACAAATCCTGTCGGCTTAACGATGAATTACAATGATCTTTTCACTGATGGCACCGGTGGTGTTATGGGGGTATTCAACAGCGCTGACCGGACCAGTCTGACGTTATGGCAAACTGCCACCGGACAGGATGCAAACAGTATTTCTGCCGACCCGAAGTATCTCGGCATCACAAATCTGCACATCCAAACCACAATCACCTCACCGGTTGACAATGCGGGATTGACGGTTGCGGGCATTACCACAGATTTCGACGGGGACTTCCGTACCAATACCCCGGATATCGGAGCCGATGAGTTTGCAAGCCTGCCGGTGAATAATTGCACAGGGACTCCCTCAGCCTCTCTGATCCTCGGACCCGATTCTCTTTGTGCCGGAAATGCCACCACCTTGTCGCTCAACAACGCCTATAATCTTACAGGCATATCCTATCTGTGGAAATATGGAACCACTGCCTCCGGACCCTGGACAAATCTCGACACCCTCCTGACCCAGTCCACCGGCATCCTGACGGCAACCCGGTATTTCACCTGCACCATCTCCTGCAGCTTCAGTGGATTGTCGTACACCACTCCTGCAAAAAGTATTGTGGTAACACCCATTCCCAACGCTTCCATCAGTTATCCGGGAGCGCCCTTCTGCCAGGCTGACTCCTCCATAAAATCTGTTACCCTGACCGGAACCACCGGAGGGACTTTCACTGCCCTTCCTTCCGGTCTTGTCCTGAATGGTGCCAATGGAAACCTCCAGCCTTCGGCAAGCCAGCCGGGCAGCTACACCATCTCCTATACCATCCCTGCCTCCGGTGGATGCCCATTGTTTACTGCCACAGCACCTGTTACAATCAATCCCATCCCCAATGCTTCCATCAGCTATCCGGGAAGTCCCTTTTGCAACAGCCTCTCTTCGATCCAGAATGTCAGCATTACAGGCACCGGTGGCGGTACTTTTTCCGCAGCTCCGGCAGGGTTAATCCTGAACAACTCTACAGGTGGCATAACCCCGGGCTCCAGTACCCCGGGCAATTATCAGATCACCTATTCCATTGCTGCTTCCGGAGGGTGCCCTCCGTTCACGACTACTGCTCCGGTGGTAGTTACTGCTTTGCCATCGGCAACCATCTCGTACAGCAGTACCATATTCTGTAAAAATCTCAGCACACCCCAGAGTGTAACCCTTACGGGAACCCCCGGCGGAGTGTTCAGTTCCACCACCGGATTATCCATTCAACCCGGCACCGGAGCCATTGTTCCATCCACCAGCAGCATGGGGGTTTATACAGTAAACTACGTCATTGCTGCCGGAGGGGGTTGTCCTGCAGTTACCGCCAGCACCAGTGTGTTCATCAACCCCATGCCCGACCCGGCTGGTGTAATCACCTCTGTAAACAACGACACGGTAAATCCGGGAGAAATGAACCTGAATTATACCGTTCCGGCCATTACCAATGCCACTTCCTATATCTGGCGATACAGCGGAAGCGGAGTTACCTTTGTGCCTGATACCATAACCATGTCGGCAGTGTGCTGATCAATTTTGGTCCGGGTGCGACCTCAGGCATTCTTACTGTAAGAGGGTACAATACATGTGGCGAAGGGGATCCCTCTGCCGGATATCCGGTATTCGTAACCGTAGGTTTGGAGGAAATGGCAAACCAGCAGAAATTCCGTATACACCCGAATCCGGCGGCAGGAAAGGTAGAAATTCGCCTTCCGAAACCTGTATATGGATTGGAAATCAGTATTATTACTTCAGAAGGGAAAGTTGTTCTATCCCAAAATGAAACAACGATTTCAGAAGTCGTTCTCATGGATCTGACCAGGTTACCGGCAGGGTTGTATCTGATGAAGTTATCCGGACAAGGCTTTTCGGGAACGGAAAGGATCGTAGTGCAGTAAACCCAACCAGGGTACTGCATTATTCATTTGCGATCTAAAAAAAGTTCTTACCTTTGCCGGCTATTTCAGAAGGAAAGTTATATCCGGATGGCAGTGAGGGATTACACCATACAGTTCAGCGGGTTGGCCGAAGGGGACCACAGGTTCGACTTCGTGCTCGACAAGGCTTTTTTTGCCCTTTTCCAGGAGGAGCAGATCCTCGGCGGACGGGTGGATGCAGAGGTTACCCTGGACCGTCAGAGCCGCATGCTGGTGTTCTTTTTCGACCTGAAAGGTGTTGTTGAGGTGGTTTGCGACCGTTGTGCCGACCCGCTTCTGATTGCCGTAGCAGGGAAGCAGGAGTTGATTGTCCGGATCGGAGAAGAAGGAGAATCGACCGACGACGACCTCGTTTTTATTCCTGAGGAGGCCTTTGAGTTCGATCTTTCGCAGCATCTGTTTGACTATGTGCATATACTTCTTCCCATGCGCCTCACCCATGATGACAGTGCTGACGGAAAGGGCTGTGATCCGGAAATGCTAAAACTGCTGGAGCGTTACAACGCGGAAAAACCGTCTGACAATCCCTGGCAAGGGCTTGAGAAACTGCTGGGGGATACCCCCAACGAAAACTAGATAATCATATAAATCATTGAAATTCATATTTTTGTATGGCACATCCTAAAAGAAAAACCTCGAAGACCAGAAGAGACAAACGGCGTACCCATTACAAAGCCGTTGTGCCCACCGTGGTGAGCTGTTCCAACTGCGGATCTCCTGTATTGTACCACAGGGTTTGCTCCAACTGCGGTTTCTACAAAGGGAAGCCGGCCATCGAGAAGGCCGGGGCATTGTAAGCCGGTAACCAACCCGACAGCAGGATGAAAATCGCTCTGGACGTAATGGGCGGTGACAACGCTCCGCTGTCGCCCGTGCTGGGTGCAGTGGAGGCTCTCGGGCATTTACAGCCCGACGACCGGATTGTGCTCGTAGGAAAGGGTGAGGCTATACGTGAATGTCTTGATAGACAACATATTGCACAAGATACTTTTGATATTGCCGAGGCCCCTGAGGTGATCGGACAGGATGAACACCCTACTGTGGCTTTTTCCCAGAAGCGCAACGCCAGTATTCCACTGGGATATCAGCTGATGAAACAGGGGCGTGCAGATGCCTTTGCCTCAGCGGGTAATACCGGGGCGATGCTGGTAGGGGCCCTGTATCTGCTCAACACCATCCCCGGTATTATCCGTCCCTGCATACCGGCACTTATCCCACGGGCAGCAGGAGGGTATACCCTGATACTGGATGTGGGGAGCAACCCCGATGCACGTCCTGATGTGTTGTATCAGTACGGCATGATCGGCGCTGCCTTCGCAGGGATGGTGCTGAAAATTGCCGAACCGCGGGTGGCCCTGCTCAACATCGGTGAAGAGGAGGAAAAAGGGAGCCTGCTTACCCAGGCAGCCTACAAGGCCATGAAGGGTACCAACGATTTCCGGTTTACGGGAAACATCGAAGCGCGCGATCTGTTCGGAGACAAAGCCGACGTGATTGTGTGCGACGGATTCAGCGGAAATATTGTGCTGAAACAGATTGAAGGCTTCTATAACCTGTTGGTGGAGAAGGGGGTACAGAACCCTTTCTTCGACAGGTACAACTATGAAAACTACGGTGGCACCCCGATCCTGGGTGTGAACGGAGTGGCAATGATTGCCCATGGCATATCGAGCACCTCGGCGTTCCGCACCATGATTACCGAAGCTGCCAACATATACCGATCGGGTCTGATCGGTGAACTTCAGGCCCGCCTTAAACGTTTCTCTGATTAACAAACCTATTTGAATGATGGCAAAGACCAGAGCAATGATCACCGGCGTGGGTGCACACCTGCCGGATTACATCCTTACCAACGACGAACTGAGCAGGATGGTGGATACCTCAGATGAGTGGATTATGACCAGAATCGGTATCCGCGAAAGGCGCATCCTCAAAGGCCCTTACGGCCCTTCGGAGCTGGGCGCCGAAGCCATCAGGGAGCTGCTGCAGAAAACCGGCACCCACCCCGATGAGATCGAACTGGTGATCTGTGCTACCGTGACCCCCGACCACCAGTTTCCGGCAACCGCCAATATCATCAGCGACAAGGTGGGGATTACTAAAGCGTTCTCCTTCGATCTGAACGCAGGGTGTTCAGGATTTTTGTTCGCCCTTGCCACTGCCACCCAATTCGTGGAAAACGGGATGGTGAAAAAAGCGATCGTGGTGGGAGCCGAAAAGATGTCTTCCATCGTGGATTATCAGGATCGTGCCACCTGTCCTATTTTTGGTGACGGAGCGGCCGCCGTGTTGCTGGAGCCCACCACCGAAGAGATCGGGGTGATGGATTCCATGATGCGGGTGGATGGATCGGGAAGGGTACACCTGCATCAAAAAGCCGGTGGCTCGGTGAAACCCGCCAGCCACGAATCGGTAGATGCAAGGGAGCATTTCATTTATCAGGAAGGACAACCGGTGTTTAAGGCTGCTGTGTCCAATATGGCCGATTATGCGGTGGATATGATGAAAAAGCACCATCTCACTGCCGCTGATATTGCATGGCTGGTGCCCCACCAGGCTAATATGCGTATCATCGAAGCCACTGCACGCCGCATGAACCTCGACCCGGCAAAGGTAATGATCAACATCGAAAAGTTCGGCAACACCACCGCGGCCACCCTCCCACTGTGCCTGTACGATTATGAGTCGAAACTGAAGAAGGGCGACAACATCATCCTCGCTACTTTTGGTGCCGGATTCACCTGGGGCGCCATTTACCTCAAATGGGGCTACGACGGTGCTGAAGCCGCACGGAACAATAAACCCTATTGATGGTTTAGGAGGTTGAGGAGGTTTAGAAAGTTTAGATTTAACCACTCAACTTCCTCAACTTCCTCAACTACTTCAACTTAAACAAAATGGAAAGAGTCGTAAGCGGTATCAGGCCCACCGGAAACCTGCACCTGGGGAACTATATGGGTGCGTTGCGCAATTTTGTGAAGATGCAGCACGAGCACGACTGTTTCTTTTTTATTGCTGATTATCATTCCCTTACCACCCATCCCAATCCAACCGACCTTCACGGCAACGTGAAGGATGCCCTGGTGGAGTACCTGGCGGCGGGGCTCGATCCCGAAAAAGCTACCCTGTACATCCAGAGCGATGTACCCGAAACTGCCGAGCTGTACCTGCTCCTGAATATGAATGCCTATTTGGGTGAGTTGGAGCGTGTTACCTCGTTTAAGGACAAGATTCGCCAGCAACCCGACAATATCAACGCGGGGCTCCTCACCTACCCTGTGCTGATGGCGGCAGATATCATCATCCACAAAGCGGCCAAGGTGCCCGTTGGCAAGGACCAGGAGCAGCACCTTGAGATGACCCGCACCTTCGCCCGCCGTTTCAACCGCATTTACGGAGTAGAGTATTTCCCTGAACCCGAAGCTTTCAACTTCGGGCAGGAGCTGATCCGAATCCCCGGACTGGATGGCGGCGGCAAAATGAGCAAAAGCGACAACCCCGGCAGCGCTATTTTCCTGGCCGATGAACCCGAGGTGATCCGGAAGAAGATCATGCGTGCTGTTACCGACGAAGGGCCCAAAACCCTGAATCAGCCGAAGCCCCAAGCCATTCAGAATCTCTTCGACCTGATGCAGGTGGTGTCGGAACCTGATACCATTGCCCATTTTGATGCTGCTTTCAACAACTGCACAATTCGTTACGGCGACCTCAAGAAACAGCTGGCAGAAGATATGATCCGCTTTACAGCACCCATCCTGGAGAGAATCAGGGAATTGAGGTCCAATGATACGTACCTTAGAAAAGTGGTACACACCGGCCGCGACAAGGCGGTTACTTCGGCCCGGCAAACCATCCGGGAGGTCAGGGAGATTATTGGGTTCAGGGGGTTCTGATTGAATCCAAAGGATTCAGGATCAAGGTTCAAAGATCAAGGTTTAAAGATCAGGTTCAAAGATTCATGACTTGGTTATAAGTGATGAGTGATGAGTGATGAGTGATTTGTGCGCAAGTGCGGAAGGATTTCCGTATCATTGTGACCGAAAATCCCTGAAATCCCGACGCTGTTATGTTGAAAAAAATCCCCCTCCACTGGCAGATCCTGGCGGGTCTGGTGCTGGCTGTTGTGTTTGGCGTTGTATTCCCCGACCGGTACCGCATCGACGATGATTTCTTTAAGGCGCTGGAAAAAAAGGAGTATGCCTGGTCGGTGGATGCGCAATACCTTTTCGGGGGAATGGCAGGCAGATCTCTTACCCAGAAAGAGTTTCTGAAGGTGCTTGAGAGCAGGTACACTGTATCGGAGCTGAAGCAGACCACACCCCATTTCCTGGAGGCTGCCAGGTACAACCGTGCGATCAGATACATCGACTGGATCGGTGAGTTGTTTATGCGTGCCTTAAAAATGCTCATCGTGCCCTTGGTGCTCAGCTCGATTGTGAGCGGAGTGGCCGGCATCGGTTCGGCGGCAGGGCTTGGAAGGATCACGGCCAAAACCCTAGGCTTTTATATCCTCTCGAGCCTGGTGGCGATTGTGACCGGGCTGGGGCTGGTATTGCTCATCAAACCCGGTATGGGAATGGGTCTTACCGCAGTGCAGTCGGCCAGCGACCTGGCAGGGATGTCAACCTTCCGCGACACCCTTATCGGCATCATCCCCGACAACATTTTTGCTGCCTTTACTTCGGCCAATATGCTGTCGATCATTTTCTTCGCCATGGTAACGGGGTTTTTTATCACTCAGCTCCGGGATGATTACCGCGAAAAGCTCCTGTTTATGTTCACTGCTTTTTCGGAGTTGATGCTGAAAATGACCCTGTGGGTGATCCGCTTTGCACCGCTGGGGGTATTTGCCCTGGTAGCGGGTGTGGTGGCAGGCCATTCAGACCTTGCGGGGCTGGCTGAAAATCTGGGGCTCTATTTTGTTACGGTGATGCTGGCCCTGGCCATTCATGGTCTGATTACCCTTCCGCTAACGATCCGTTTGCTGGCCAGGGTAAATCCTGTGAAACACTTCAGGGCGCTGCGGGTGGTGCTGCTCACCGCCTTCTCCACCAGCTCCTCCGGAGCCACCCTGCCCCTTACCATGGAGGCTGTTGAGCATAAGTGCGGCGTTTCCAATAAAATCGCCAGCTTCACCCTGCCGCTGGGGGCAACCATCAACATGAACGGTACGGCGCTTTATGAGTGTATTGCCGTTATTTTCATCGCCAATGCCTACGGCATCGACCTCTCCTTCGGACAGCAGGTGATCGTGGTGATCACCTCCCTGCTGGCGGCCATTGGAGCTGCCGCGGTACCCATGGCCGGACTGGTGATGATGACCATCATCCTGACGGCCGTGGGCCTGCCCCTGGAAGGGATCGGGTTGATTCTGACGGTGGACCGTATCCTGGATATGTTCCGCACCACGATCAACGTGCTGGGCGATACCTGCGGGGCGGTGATCGTGGCGAAATCGGAGGGGGAGAAATTACCTCAGTAGGCCCCGATATTGGATCCTTTTTCCCCTTTTTTCAGCAGGGGTGAATTCTTGCTGAGTCTGAAGTCGCCGGCGTCAGCATCGATAAAGCCGGGTTCTGTTTCATCGTTGATGATATTGTTCCCTTTGTCTTCAACACTTTCCTCTTCGATACTATAGGCTTGTATCAGGCTGTAGCTGACCGGGATGTTTTTCCCGGAATTCAGATAGAACGTATCGCCATTGCCCCAGAGGATGGTGTTGCTGACGGTGGGTTTTGAGTCTGAATTGCACTCCAGCCCGTACTCGTTCAGCGTAAGGGTGCAATGGTCGATCACAGGCTCTGAACCCTGCTTGCAGTTGATGCCCGTCCAGCCGTTTGAGAAGGTGCAATGCGATACTTTGCCGGTGGATTTGATGAACGTGAGCATCCCGGTTGCGTTGTCACCTTCAATAACATATCTGATATAGTGTCCGTAGCTGAATTTGCACCACGCGAATTCAGACCCCTTGTCGGTGGTATTCACCACCACGGCGCCCCAGCTCCCCTCATTTCCCAACCGCGTAAAAACGATCGGTTTACCCTCCTTGCCCCTGGCCACCAGCTTGCCGTTGACCCTTAAAAATCCGAAATCGAAGCTGCTTCCACCATATTCAAATTCTTCATTGATGCTGGTTTTAAACTTCACCTCTACCCCCGGTTTAATGGTAAGGGTTTTCCCTTCGGGCACAATGGCTTCGCCCTGAACAATATAGGGTGATCCTTTGGGGCCCCAGGTACCGGATACCTGTTGCTTATCGGCGATAATGGTTTCGGCATGCACGAAGTGCATACTCAACATCAGCAAAAGAAAAGCGGTAATTGTTCTCATGGCTTATGGTTATTATATGATGTACAAAGGTACAATCGAACAGATGGTTTTGTTCGTTTATAACCTGTTAATGAAATGAAAACCGGGATTGGCCAACCCTCAGGGACAGGCGAACAGGAAATCGAGCAGCTGAGGATCGCTGGAAACAGGTCGGGGTGTGGTTCTGAGTTTCTTTTCGGGAACATATTTCTGAAGCCTGGACCGTTCGCTTACGATGGCTACCTGCTTTACCACCGTTTCATCTTCGGATTTGAGCTGCTGCTTCTGCGACAGATCGTTCTGCTGCCGGTCAGGAGAAAGGTTCTTTCCCATTTTCCCGATATCTTCTTTTGCCATGGTAACGCCCTCTGGTTTTGGGACAAGGGCAGGGGCTCTTACGGCTACTTCCCTGAAGGCAGAAGCGTCGTCCAGGGTTGTATCCTGTACATATTGTGATGCCACTGGATTTTGAGGGTATTTTCCCTGATCCTGCAAATCTTTTGTCTGATACAGGTTTTCGATGGTTGAACCAGGATCAGCCTGCCCTTTTTCATTTGTTGCGTCTTCCACAGATGAAGCCCCCGGGACCACTAGGGTATCCTTCAGATTTTCTGCCAGCTGAGGTTGTGGGTTCAGGACCCTGTCGAAGGGCTGGGTGATCAGGTACCACACCGATGCCACGGCGATGAAAAACGCAGCGGCAGCCGCCACCGAGAGCCATGTTTTACGGGGCACCATCATTCGAATTCTGGCAGCGGGAGGAGCCTGTGCCGGATACTGCCGGTCGTAGGCATCCATCAGCCTGTCTTTCAGTCCGGGATTGAGGGGCGGCTCCGGCGATACTTCGGTACCGGTTATCATCAGCAGGGTTTCACGCATCAGGGTATATTCCTCCTCCCCGGCGACAATCCCCTCCAGGAGGGCCTTCTCTTCGGGCAGAAGTGCATCCCACGGCTTCGAAAGCATCAGTGCCTCGAAATCCAGGTTATCAAAACTATGCGTGTTATCACTCATTATTTTCAATCCCCTCTGTCAGGGATCCGGGTTTGTATAATCCTTCAATTTTTCAGATAGTTTCCGAACCGCGTAAAACAACCTCGACTTGGCAGTCCCTTCCGAGCACTGCATCGACTCTCCCATCTCCTTCATCGACAGGTTCTGTTCGTACCGCAGGAGAAATGCCTCCCGGTGATGCGGTTCGAGTTCCAGCACGGCTCTGTCGAGCCTTTCGGTGAGTTCAGTTCTGTCGATGCGCTCTAGGGGCTCGTCGCCGGTTGTGGATTTGCCGGTTGTTTTGCCGATCTCCAGCGCCGCGGTTTTGCGTACCTCAACCCTCCGGTATTCGTTCTTGCACATATTCATCGCCACGCTGAAGAGCCAGGTTTTAAAAGGTCTCGAAGTATCGTAGCTTTCGGGGTTGCGGATGATTTTCATAAAAAGATCCTGCACAAAATCTTCCGCTTTTTCCCTGTCCTGCCAGAGCATCTTCATGAAATACCTGAGCAGCATACCGGCGTAGCGGTCGTACACTGCCGAGAAGGCGTTCCGGTCGCCCTGCTGCATCCGCTGCATCAGTTCTTCATCGGGGATGTTGGCATAGGACATCAGCTGCAATTTCCGGGTCGATGGGTTGGTTTGCGGATTGAGATAGAGGGCAATCCTGAAAAGGGGCAGGATAGCAGCAATATCCGTTCCGCAAAGCGGTTCAAAGAACGAAATTACAGAATAAAGTAAAACGTTTCAGATTACTTCATAAAAGCATACATCTTTGCAAGGAAATGGTTCATTTGATTGGCAATTCAGGTGACAATCCTTCAAAGCAGTTCTGGTGACGAAACAGGAAACGGCTTCGAAAATAGGTCGATTGCTGTCGACAATTTTACACAAAAAATGTCGTGTGTAATCGACAATTCTGCGAAAAAGATTTTCTCTCGCGGAAATGCGCTGAAATTTCGCTGAAAGGCGCTGAAAGAAGACTCTGCGGATTTCAGCGAGAAATTTTCCATCTGACTAATTTGGTATTTTTTAGCTATATGATTTTATCATAAGCACTTATGTTCCTGGATTCTGCGGGAAAAAGTTGGTTTTTGGAGTTGACTCATTATTCAAAGAGCAACGAGGCGTCTATTTCTTTGGCGGCGCTTTCAGGAAGCGGTTTAGTTCTTCGGTTTTACCTGCTTTTTGCGCCAGGGTGGTCATTTGTTGTTTCAGTTTCTCAGCACCTGCCCGATTCCCTTCGCTCAACTCGTGCTGATAGAGCAATCCCATGGGTAGCAGGTAATTGGCGGCCATCCTGTTAAGGTCGGGGTTTAGGGTAGCCGGTACCAGGGCCGACTGGTCGAAACTACTCCAGTTCACCTTCAGTACGGGCAGATTGTCGTAGGGCATGGTGGTGAGTTTCATGGCCAGTCCGGTGGTGTAAAGGTGCTCGGCAGCTTTTCCCAGCAGCTGTTTTTCGACGGTGACTGAGAGATATACGGGCTTTTTCTCGCCTGCTTCGGCCAGTTCGCGAAAGAAAGCCCCCTTGTCGGTGGTGAATCGTTTGTAGGCTCCCTTTTTCAGTTTGAAGGGGGCCATTGCCCGGTTGAAATAGCGCTCCTGGTGCAGCAGTTCCATTTGCAGGATGGTGACATCGGTTCGGATTCCCTGCACCTTTTGAAGCACCCACAGGGGCTGTGTATCCCATTCGCCGCGGGTGATGAGGAAGGCGCCGGGTTCAACGGATTTCAAAAGGTTGCGGGCATAAGCATACAGGTAGGGGTCGTAGAGGTTTTGCTGCTGGATGAGTTTACAATACCGGAGTTGCTGGGCAGGTTCCCCTTTTGCTTCGAAAAACAGCGTGAGTTCAGGCAGCAGCTCCTTGTTGGCGGGGGCCAGGCGGTAGGCTTCCAGCAGATGGTGGCCGGCAGCGGTATCGAAGCGGGCATTGAGGTAGCTGGCATAGTGGTATTCGAAACTCCGGGCGTTCATTTCCCCCAGTTTTTCCACCACCTGGTTGAGCTGGGCCTGCTTTGCAGGAGCAATGTGGTAGCGATTGGCCGCCAGTGCCTCTTTTCTGAGTTTCTGATAAACGGCCAGATAACCCGCTTCTGACATGGTACCGGCCACAGCCCCGTCGGCCACCCCGGGTTCTACCGCCGGTGCCTGCTTCTTCTTCACCGTAGGAATGGCATTGTTCTGCTGGTTCTGCAGTGCTTTTTCTTTTTCCTGCGTGTTTACCTGGGCAAAGAGCAGGAAAGGGGAAAGCCAAACGAGCAGCGTGGCCCAAAAGGGGTTCGGTAACATTACCTTTTTCATTCCTGACAGCATTCGGTTGGTAAAGATACACATCAAATCAATTCAGCATACACTTCTTACATCAGTAGGTTCATGGATTCCTTTTCTATCCTTACCTTTGTCACAAACCATTCGTTATGACTACCTTTCCCATCTATGTTGCCGGCAGATTTATCGAAGGCCATGATTTGCTGGAGGTTATCAATCCATATACCGGGCGGGCTTTTGCTTCCACCTGGCGTGCAGGAACTGAACACCTGGAGGAATCGATTGCAGCAGCTATTGCCGTAACGGAGGAAATGAAAAATATGCCCTCGTACCAGCGCTCGGCCATATTGCAGGAGATTGCAGCAGGCATCGAGGACAACGCCGCAGAATTTTCGGAGGTGCTGGCCATGGAGGCGGGCAAACCGGTGCGCTATGCCACCGGGGAGGTTTTGCGGGCGATGCAGGTGTTCAGGGTTGCAGCCGAAGAGTGTAAACGGTTGCCGGGGGAATACCTGTCGCTGGACTGGACCCCGGCCGGAACGGGCAAAGAGGGGTGGGTGAAGCATTTCCCGGTAGGGCCGGTAGCTGCCATTGCCCCTTTCAACTTCCCGCTGAACCTTGCCGTTCATAAGATTGCCCCGGCCATTGCAACAGGATGTCCGGTGGTGCTGAAACCTGCCACCAGCACTCCCCTTTCGACCCTCCTGCTGGCCAGGCTGATCGATCAGACTGACCTCCCCAAAGGGGCGGTTTCCATCCTGCCGCTCGACCGCACAACAGGGAACCTGATGGTGACCGATGAACGGTTTAAGCTGCTCACCTTTACCGGATCGCCGGAGGTGGGCTGGGAGATGAAACGCAAGGCCGGGAAGAAGAAAGTGGTGCTGGAGCTGGGCGGCAATGCCGGACTGATCATCACTCCCACGGCTGACCTTCAGGCAGCTGTACCCAAGGCCGTGGCAGGTTCCTTTGCCTATTCGGGGCAGGTGTGCATCCATACCCAGAGAATCATGGTACACCGTTCGGTATTCGGCGCCTTTGCAGATGCGTTCACCCGGCAGACCCTGATGCTGCAGCAAGGGGATCCACTGGACCCGGAGACTGAAATCTCGGTGATGATAGATCAAGGGAATGCCATCCGGGTAGAAGAGTGGGTGGCTGAAGCTGTTGCCGGAGGCGCGGAGGTGTTGTGCGGTGGTGTGAGGAGGGGTACTTTCTTTGAGCCCACCGTGCTAACCGGAACCCGTAACCATATGAAGGTATGCGCACTGGAGGTTTTCGGGCCGGTAGTGACCCTGGAACCCTACGATACGTTTGAAGAGGCTGTTGCCATAGTGAACCACAGCAGATATGGCCTGCAGGCAGGAGTTTTTACACAGAATATCAGGGAGATGGACTATGCATTCAACCATCTGGAAGTTGGGGGGGTCATCATCAACGATGTACCCACCTTCAGGGTGGACCACATGCCTTACGGGGGTGTTAAGGAGAGCGGCCTGGGCAGGGAGGGGGTAAAATACGCCATGCTGGATATGCTGGAACCCAGGTTACTGGTCAAATAGAAATCAAATCGCACATCGAAATGGAAATCTCAGGCAACACGTTTTCACTGGCAGGACACTTCTTTCTTCCGGAAGATGGCAGGTTTTTCAAAGGGGTAATGGAGGTGAAAGAGGGAATGATCATCAGCCTCATTCAACAGGAAGATGTACCCGAACGCTATTATTTCCCGGGGCTGGTGGATGCACATGTGCACATCGAGAGTTCGATGCTGGTGCCGGCAGAATTTGCCCGTGCTGCGGTGGTGCACGGAACCGTGGCAACGGTATCGGACCCCCACGAGATTGCCAATGTGCTTGGCAAAGAGGGCGTTGAATTTATGATCCGCAACGGGGCCACCACCCCTTTCCGGTTTTATTTCGGTGCCCCTTCGTGTGTGCCGGCCACGCCGCTGGAGACTTCGGGGGCAGTGCTTGATGAAAATGACATTCTGGAACTGCTGCAAAGAGAAGACATTGTGTACCTGGCGGAGATGATGAATTTTCCGGGGGTCATTTTTGATGACCCGCAGGTGCAGGCCAAGCTGGAATATGCCCGGAGGCTGGGAAAACCCATTGATGGCCACGCCCCCGGATTGCAGGGGGAACAGCTTAAAAAATACATCGGGGCCGGGATCAGCACCGACCATGAGTGTTTTACCCTGGAAGAGGCCCGCGAAAAGGCGGCTCTGGGGATGAAAATTCTTATCAGGGAGGGTTCGGCGGCAAGGAATTTCGAAACACTGATCCCATTGCTCCGCGAAATGCCCCATATGGTGATGTTCTGTTCCGACGACAAGCACCCCGACGATCTGGAGAGAGGGCATATCAACCTGCTGATACAGAGAGGACTGGCTTTGGGATATCCACTGGGGGACCTGATCAGGGCTTGTACACTGAACCCGGTAACCCACTACGGACTGGACTGCGGCCTCCTGCGACCCGGCGACCCTGCCGATTTTACCGAAGTAGATCACCCGGACCGTTTCAATATTCTAACAACCTATATCCATGGGATTTGTGTGGCCCGAAACGGGAAATGCCTTTTTGAGACCCGGTCCGCAATGACACCCAATCGTTTTGATCCGGCTCCCCTTACGGCCAGAGACCTTCAGATTCCGGCCAAAACCGACACCGTGCAGGTAATCGGCGCAATGAACGGACAACTTGTCACACAGCAGCTTGTAAGAAAGCTGCCTGTATCTGAAGGGCTGCTTCAAACGGATACCGGGGCAGATGTGATAAAGCTGGTGGTGGTAAACCGGTACCAGCCGGCACCTCCGGCGGTGGCGTTCATTCATGGCTTTGGACTGAAAGCGGGAGCACTGGCAGGTACGGTGGCCCACGACAGCCACAACATCATTCTGGCAGGAACCGATGACCATTGGATTCTCAGGGCCTTCGAAGCCATTTGCAACTCCGGGGGAGGGCTGGTTCTTACCGGACCCGATGGTATCCTGTCGCTACCGCTGCCGGTAGGGGGCATCATGTCGGATCTTCCGCTGGCAGAAGTATCAGCGAAATATGCAGCCCTCGACCGGAAAGCCAAAGAACTGGGGTGTACCCTTTCGGCTCCTTTCATGACCCTTTCGTTCATGGCACTGCTGGTGATCCCCGAATTAAAGCTCGGAGATAAAGGTTTATTCGATGGCAACACCTTCCGTTTTACCGATCTATTTGTATATCAATAAATTAAAATTTTATATCTGAAAAATCAAATATTAGATTGTTTTATATATTTGCATACCAAAAATAAGCACTCCCATGCCAAAAACCAATCTCGACATCACACGCCTGGAAGAGGCCGCCAGCAAGCTCAGAGCAATTGCCCATCCTATGCGCATTGCCATCATCGGAATGCTGGAAGATACCGCAAAGATGAATGTAACGGAGATTTACGAAGCCCTGAACATTGAGCAGGCTGCAGCATCCCATCATCTCAACATCCTTAAAACCAAAGGGGTTCTGGCTTCGAAACGTGACGGAAAAAACACCTATTACTTCCTTAAGCACAGCACTTTGAGCCAGATCATGGAGTGCCTGGATAAATGTGATATGTAGGCGGAAACCGGGTTTCCCTAGAAATGCATTTTGTAGTAGAAGTTGTAGTCGAGGTGCTGCGCCTCCTTCAGTTTTCTGATTTTCAATGCGATTCTCAGCAGTAATTCAAGTTTTTCCTTTTTAAGGATCTCAATGGCAGAGGGGTTAAGATAGGCTGCATCCACCATCAGTACAAGCAGGCGGAATTCATATCTGGCCAGCCATTTGTAGGCTTCGGTATCCTCATCGATAGCGTTGCTGAAGGCAGCGAAGTGGTTGAACCCGTTCTTCATAAGCCACTGGAAGGCATCTATATCGGCCTGGAGGGAGCTGGCCAGGGCGGCCAGTTCAGGGTAATCGTTTTCGAGAAGCCATTTATGGATTTCATAGTTGCCGTCAATAGCTTCCCCGAGTGCCACCAGGATTTTCGGTTCGTAACTGCTCAGTTCGTTCATGGCTGCATCATCATGGATAAACCCGCACGTCGATGCCTGTTGCGGCAGCACGTGCGGCAATGGCACGCAGGGTTTCAGGGTCGATTTTTTCGAGTCCGGCAGCCGGTGTTTCACGGTCGATGGGATAAACCATTACGTAGGCCGGGGCGATTTTTTTCAGGTTTTCAATCCATGCCAGCACCTCGGATTCTGTGGTATTATCTACCGGTACTCCCTCCACTGTTCCCCTCAGGAAGAGGGTCTGGATGATCACCTTTCCGTTGAAAGCGGCAAGCTGCTGCACCAGACGTTCGGTGCTTACGTTCCTGTTTGGCCGGTTAATGAGGTTGAGGGCAAGCTGCGTTCCGGCATCAAGTTTCTGGATGTTGAGGTCGATCTTCCGGAGTGCTTCAAACACGTCAGGATTTCCCAGTCCGGTCCCGTTGGAGAGCACCGTTACAAATGCTGAAGGGGCATAGCGGTTTCTGAGGGCGAGTGTATCGTGGATGATGGCCGGAAAATCGGGGTGGAGGGTAGGTTCACCGTTCCCGGCGAAGGTGATGGCATCGGGCAGGGCATCCTGCTGTTTAAGGGCCTTCAGCTTTTTCTCAAGGGCATCCACCACGGCGGCCCTTTCGGGCATTTTGCGACCCGACAGATTGCTGCTGTTGGTCCAGCCGCACTCGCAGTAGATGCAATCGAAAGTACAGCATTTGGCTTCTGCCGGGAGCAGGTTAACCCCCAGAGAACGACCCAGCCGGCGGCTGTGCACGGGTCCGAATACCACTTTGTCGAAAAGAAATCCTGCCATTACCCAGTATTATTTCACGATGCAAAGGTGCAACTTTTTCGGATGATGAAGCGGTTATTGCAGCCGGAGGATCAGGCCACGCAGGCTGATAAGTCCGAACAGATCAGCTACCAGGATGATGATAAAAACCATCATGAACCAGCGGATAAAACCGTTGCCCAGGGAGATGGAAGCCCTTGCTGCCACCCAGGCCCCGGCGGCCTGCCCGATACTGAGTACCAGTGCAAACGGCCAGTTGATCAGGTCTGCGATGATAAAAGGCACCAGGGTAAAGGGGACGTAGAGCATCACGATAAACACTTTCAGGGCATTGGACCGAAGCAGGTCGAGGCCGGTGGTAAGCACCAGGGCTGCCAGCAGGAAGTACCCGATTCCGATGTAGATAAATCCACCATAAAACCCCACCAGAAAAAACACCAGATGGTGCCAGGGTTTGGGCTTAACTTCCGGTTCCGATTTTTTCCCCATCATCCAGATACCAGGTTTCAGTACCATCGCGATCAGCATCAGCAGCATAGCTATACCGGCAATGATCCTGAACGTATCTTCCCGGATGTCCACCGATGCCCACGCTCCGGCAATGGATCCCAACGTGGTTGGGATTCCGTAGCGAAGTCCGGTTTTAAAGTCAAGGATTTTCTGCCGCAGAAAGGCTCCTGAGGAGGCCAGGGTCTGGAAGGCAGCTGCCACCCGATGGGTGGCATTGGCCGCCATGATGGGCAGGCCCAGTACCATCATGGAGGCAAAGGAGATGACCGTAGCTCCTCCGGCGATGGTATTGATAAATCCCACGGCAAAACCTGCGGTGATCAAAACGGTTACTTCCACCCAGTTCATCGGCACAAAAGTACATTTTCCGTCTCCAAATCAGAAAAAATGGTACCTTCGTCGGTTGTTAAACCATTATTCAACCCTTATGAAAACCAAATATTTTGTAATGATGCTGGCAGCAGCGAGCCTGATTATGATGGCATTCCGTGCCGATCAGCCGGTACAGGACCGGTTAAAAAAGTATGCAGAGGTAACCCTCACGAGTGATATCTCTCATCTTTCTCCAGCTGAAAAAGAGATGCTGGTGCATCTTTTTGAAGCGGCAAAGATCATGGATGACCTTTACTGGAAGCAGGCTTACGGAGACAAGGCTGCCCTGATGAAGCAGCTGAAGACCGCCCCGGAGAAGCAGTTTGCGGCCATAAACTATGGTCCGTGGGACCGTCTGGCAGGGAATGAGCCCTGGCTCAAGGGGGCAAAGGCCAAGCCCAAAGGGGCAGGTTTCTATCCCTCAGACATGACAGCTGAAGAATTTGAGAAGCTTGACAACCCGGATAAAACCAGCCTTTACACGGTGATCCAGCGAGATAAGAGCAAAGTGCTCACGGTGGTACCCTACCATATAGCCTATGCACAGGAGTTGCAGAAAGCTGCGGAGCACCTTGTAGCAGCAGCCAATCTTTGCCCCGATCCGGCATTTGCCGAATACCTTACCCTGAGAGCTGAGGCACTGGTAACTGACCAGTATCAGTCTAGTGATTTTGCCTGGCTCAAGGCAAAGGGATCGAACATCGACTTTGTGATAGGTGCCATCGAAAATTATGAGGATGGACTGTTTGGATACAAAGCTGCCTATGAAGCATTTATCCTGATCAAAGACCATAAATGGAGTGAGATGCTGCAGAAATTCAATGCCTTTTTGCCCGAAATGCAGAACCTCCTTCCGGTCCCTGATGAATACAGGCGTGAGATGCCGGGCACCGATGCCGACATTAATGTTTACGATGCAGTATTTTACGCCGGCGACTGCAATGCCGGAAGCAAGACCATTGCCATCAACCTGCCCAACGATGAGCAGGTGCAGCTGGAGGCCGGATCGCGGAAGCTGCAGCTGAAGAATTCGATGCAGGCAAAATTCGACAAGATCCTGATGCCGATTGCCACAGTGGTGATCCATCCGGATCAGATCAGGCATGTGAAATTTGAAGCGTTTTTTGCCAACACGATGTTCCATGAGATTGCCCATGGGATGGGAATCAAGAACACCATCAACGGCAGCGGCACCATCAGGACAGTGCTCAAGGAAGCCTACAGCCCTATCGAGGAGAACAAGGCAGATGTTCTCGGCTTATGGTTGGTTACACAGATGGTGGACCGCGGAGAGCTGGAGGGAGAGATGATGGATTACTATGTAACCTTTATGGCCGGTATCTTCAGGTCGTCGAGGTTTGGAGCAGCCAGTGCCCATGGCAAGGCCAATATGATGCGGTACCATTTTCTGCAGCGCAGGGGGGCATTTACGATTGATGAGAACGGGTATTATGTGATCAACCCCGACGTTATGCGTGAGGCTATCCAGGAGCTGGTAGCCGAAATTCTGATCATGCAGGGGAACGGCGATTATGTGGGTGCCTCAAATCTGGTTAAAACCGAGGGTGTGGTACCGAAAGAGCTGCAAACGGCCCTTCAGAAAATCAATTCGAAAAACATTCCGGTTGATATCGTCTTCAAACAGGGGCCTGAAGTGCTGGGGCTGAGCAAATAATCCCGTCGAGCAAACACCATTGATCATCTGCCTATGACTGTCACAGCATTGAGGACCAAAGGTTTAATCACCGGACTGTTGTTAATGACTGCCGGGCTGCCGTTGGCTGCACAGCAACTTTTACCAGACCGTTTTCTTACTTCCATGAAAGAAGACCTGCAGATCCTGGCAACCGACTCCCTGGAGGGAAGAGAAGCCGGATCAATGGGTGAGCTTTATGCAGCGCTGTATATTGCCGATCGTTTTGAACGGCTGGGTATTAAGCCCTGGTTCGGCATCTGCTATTACCAGGATTTCGACTTTGCCGACGGGAAGGAGTACACCTCCGCCAGCAATTACCTGAAGGTGGTTCCAGGTTCCGGTACAGCCTCCTCCCCTCTCTCCATTGGCCCTGACGGGATAACGCCTTTGCAGTGGGGTGCCGACGGAACCATTACCGCGGAGGTGGTACAGGCAGGATTCTGTCTGCCCGCAATGGCTGCCACTGCCAGAAAGGGTAAAAAGGGGAAAACTGAGACGCAGCAGGAACCGGACCTTAAGGGAAAAATCGCCCTGATCCGGTATGATGCCCCTCCGGGCTATGATGCAGCGGAAGGGATTTCAAAGGTGATGGCCGATAAGGTGAAGCATGCCGGTACGCTGGGTGCTGCAGGGGTGCTGTTTTACGACCCGGCAGGTGTGGTTACCATGGCTCCGGGACAATATTTCATTCAGGATAAATTTGAGATCCCGGTGGTATTTATGCTCAATGGCAGGGAAGCAAATGCGCTGGCATCCAAAACCGTGGAGTTGTCGGTGGCATCTGCCCCGAAAAAAAGTTACGGGAAGAATGTGGCAGGATACATTGACAATGGTGCAGACAAAACGGTCATCATTGGAGCGCATTACGATCATCTGGGCTGGGGACACTACAATTCGAGACATACCGGATTGCCTGCAATCCATTACGGGGCCGATGACAATGCCAGCGGAGTGGCCGGCATGCTGGCCCTGGCAGAGTGGCTGACAATGGGAAATCTTACTGGCCGCAACTATTTGTTTATTGCATTCTCGGCAGAGGAGAAGGGGTTGCTGGGATCAAAGGTTTTCACCGGACATCCCGATTTTAATCCTGAGAAGTATTTATGCATGCTGAATTTCGACATGATCGGCAGGGTAAAGCCCGACGAATCGGTCATCAGCTTGCTTGCAGCCGGAAGCTCCCCGAAGTGGCAGGAGATCATTCCTCTGGTGAAAGAGGATGTAAAAGCCGAAGCGGTACAGGGAGGAACGAATGGATCAGACCATTACCATTTTTATGCTAAACAGATTCCGGTATTGTTCTTCTTCAACGGCATCCACGACGACTACCACAAGCCTACTGATGTAGTTGAAAAGATCAATTTCAAAGGGATGCGGGATGCGGTGGAGTATTCAGCAGGGTTGCTGAGGATTCTGGACACAATTTCTGATCTTCCCTTTTCGGAAGTACCGGCAGAAAATCAGGGAGGGTCACGCAGAGCAGGCAAGATCTCGCTGGGGATTGTTCCGGCGCATGGCGTTGAAGCTGACGGGGTTGGGGTTCAGGAGGTGCTACCGGGCAAACCGGCTGCCCTGGCCGGCATCGAAAAGGGGGATGTAATCATCAGGGTTGCGGGGAAGGAAATTCACGATATCACCGACTATATGAAAGCGCTGGGCGAAATCAGCGAGGGGCAGAAAGTAAAGGTGCAGGTAGCCCGTGGGAACCGGAAAAAGACCTTTGCACTGCAGTTTTAAACGGAGGGATTTACCATGACGGAAAGAGGGCCGGGCTTGAAGGCAGGGGTGCTTGGAGGAGGCAGCTGGGGTACAGCCCTGGTAAAAGTGTTGCAGCATCATCACAGTGAGGTACACTGGTGGGTGCGGCGGCCGGCACAACTGGAAGCCATCCGGAAGGGGGGATTCAACCCCGATTATCTCAGTTATACGCATTTCGACAACCGAAATCTGCATCTCAGTACTTCGCTTGAGGAAGTGGTTTCCCGGTCTGATGTGGTGTTTCTGGCCATCCCCTCTGCATTTCTGCCAGAGGTTTTTCATACCGGAAACCGCACCCTGCTGGCCGGCCGAACGGTGATTTCAGCCGTTAAAGGGCTGGAACCGACCTCCCTCAAACCTGTGTATGTATGGCTTGAAGAGGAGATGGGCGTATCACGCAATAACCTTGGCGTTATTGGCGGCCCGTGCCATTCGGAGGAGGTGGCCATGCAACGCCTCTCATTTCTGACCCTGGGGGTTTTTGACAAAGCACTGGGAGAAAAAGTAGCCGGGATGCTGGAAACCCCGTTCCTGAAGGTATTGCTGTCGGATGATGTATTGGGGATCAGTGTGGCGGCGGTGCTTAAAAACATTTACGGCATCCTGGCCGGCACCGCCTATGGTCTGCGGTTTGGCGATAACTTTCTGGCGGTAATGGTTTCGAATGCCCTGCTGGAGATGGACCGCGTGCTGGCAGATATTACCGGCACAACCAGAAGCATTCAGAACTCGGTATATGCCGGCGACCTGATGGTGACCTCCTATTCCGGTTTCAGCCGTAACTGGATGCTGGGCAACCTGATCGGCAAAGGGTATCCGGTGAAGGCGGCGCTGCTGGAGATCAGGATGGTGGCAGAAGGATATTATGCCACCGGGGTATTGAAATCGGTTCCCGGATTTTCTGCCGGGAAGTATCCGCTGCTCGATGCTGCCTACGCTCTCCTGTACGACGGAATCCCGCCCGAACAGATCTTCAGGGAGCTCTCTTCCAGGCTCAGATGATGAACACCGGAATGTTCAAAATTTGATGCAGGATTATACCTTTTTCGGGCCGGTTTCGTTAATTTTACGGACTTTCCCGAATATCCGTTATGCCGGTTTCCAATATACATTACAATCGTTTCCCTTCGACAACTGCCTTCATCCGGGCCATGTGCTTTGTCTTTCTGGCCGGATCCGTACCCGGTTTTTCCCAGAACCTGGTGTCCAATCCCGGATTTGAGCTGTACAAGGTGTGTCCGGAAAAATACAACACGACCCTGGTAAAGCATTATGAGATCTGCAACCGCTGGTATACGGTAAGCGAGGCGTCACCCGACTATTTCAATACATGCAGTAAAAGCGACAAGGTTTCGGTGCCCCGCAACTTTACCGGTAATATGAAACCCCATGGAGGGAACGGGTATATAGGTCTGATCCTCAAATCAGATCGGGCTTACTATCCGGGCGATTCAAGCTATACCGAACATATACAGAATAAGTTAACCTCCACCCTAAAAAAGGATCGGTACTACTGCTTTGAAATCTGGATTGTATTGGGGAAAACCTCCACCATTGCTGCACAGGATTTCGGGGTATATTTTTCAAGGGAGCAGATCACCTTTCCCAATCCTCCCGATTCACTTCCCAAACCGCACCTGCAATACACGGGGCAGGTGCTGAAGAACTCCATCAAGTGGGTTCAGCTGCGGGGTCTTTACAAGGCAGCCGGGGGTGAGAAATACCTCACCATTGGCAATTTCCAGCCCTGGATACCCGGACGTTTCGAGCGGTTGCGCACTTCGTTCGCCACCAACGACCTGAAAGAGTTCGCCTACTACCTGTTTGATGATGTATCGCTGATTGAGGTGAAAGATTCTTCGAAATGTGCATGCAACATGATCACCGTTGAACCTGTGGAAAAACCACAGCCTGAAGCTGCCCTCAAACCGGTTGAGAAGAAAGAAACGGAGCCGGTGAACGAATTTGAGAAGGCTGTTGTAGGAGAGGCTATTGTGTTGAAAAACATCTTCTTTGCATTTGACAAGTCGGATTTGCTGCCGGCCTCTTATCCTGAACTGGATAAACTGGTAGCATTGATGAAAAAGTATCCAACGATGCGCATTGAGATTGCGGGGCACACCGACTACAAGGGGAGTGTGGAATACAACGTGAAACTGAGCAACGACAGGGCCAATTCGGTAGTGCAGTATCTGATCGGCCAGGGGATTCCGGCGAGCCGCCTCACCTGGATCGGCCATGGAAAATCAAAACCCATAGCTGACAACACCACCGAAGAGGGGCGCCAGCTGAATCGCAGGGTGGAGTTTACGATTCTGAATAAATAACGTACTCCTTTCAACCGGAAAATTCCATTCTGTCCCTAACTTTCATCCGGCAAGGGTGTTTATCCATCAGAAAACCCATTGATCATCAATCCACACGGATATGTCAGAACTTAAAACAAAAGCTACCGGTGCTGATGTAAATGCTTTTATCAACACCTTTGCCGATACTGAACAAAAACGGGCCGACAGCTTTGCCCTGCTGAAGCTGATGCAGGAATTCACCGGCCATGAACCCCGTATGTGGGGGCCTTCGATCATCGGCTTCGGGGTGTACCACTACAAATCGGAGCGGAGCCGGCAGGAGGGTGACTGGCCCCTGGTGGGATTTTCGCCCCGCAAAGCGGCCATATCGCTGTATGTGTACACCGGACTGCCCGAACATGAGTACCTGCTGAAAGATCTTGGTACATTCAAAATGGGCAAAGCCTGCATCTATATCAAAAAACTTTCCGACATCAACCCGGAGGCTCTGAAGTCACTTATGAAAGCCACCATCGGGTATCTGGAGGAGAAATACAGATAAAAGCAACCCATTTCGGGTCTTGTTCAGAACAGACTACCAGATGTGATTTCTGCTATTTACCTCAAAACATTCTTTGATCCAATTCCCTCTGCCGGATCCATTCTGCCTTCCCCAGCTGCTTGTGCAGTTTCGCCAGATACTCCTGCTCAGTTTGGCCGGGTGTGGGAATAAACAGGGGGTTGCCACCGGTGAAGTGCAGGTCCATGATGGTGGAGTAACCTGAGCGGCTGATGACCCGAATGCTGAACTTCAGGTATCCGGCCATCAGGTGATCGGGCAGGTCGGGGTACACCGTGATGCGGAAAGGAAGATCACGATAAGCAGAGATATCATCTGTACCTGCCACCACCACAGCGGTAGCAGCAGTTGTCAGTAGATTTTGTATCACTTTGGAAAGCAATATACTGCGCTGGGGCTCCGGGCCCGAAATCACACAGAAAACATCGGGTACTTCCGAAGGTGGAGTGATCTGGCTGAGGATTCCAAACCTCGACAGCGGACCCACATACCGGAGATTTTGGGGTAATCTCCCGGGGGGATGGGACAGGATGCCTGCCAGTCCGGGATATTCTGCAAAGTCGGGGACCCAGCACTGGTCGAATCTGCGGATGAACCTTCGGATGATCCGGGTTGCGAGCCACATCAGGGGGCGGGAGGCTCGGCCGGCGGGCAGCAGTTGCAGCTGATGGGTGATGAGCACCGAACAGCAGTTCCGGCTCCACAGGCCATACCGGTTATCGGAGATCACCAGATCGATGTGCTGCTGACGGATGATGCTATTCAGCCACTGATGCTCTTTCCGGATGGCGGCCGAGAGTCTGGGGGCAGAGCGGGCCATCTTCCAAACCAGGCGGTCGCTTGCCGGGTAGCGGACTTTATAACCCGGTATTTCATAATACTGCAGATGGGGAAACCGTTGTGTAAGCCATTTTCCGGCAGTCCCGTCAGAGGCAAGGAGGATCTCTGCCTCGGGAAATGCCTCCTGCAGTGCCCGGATCACCGCCACACAACGGGTGGCATGGCCGAGCCCCCAGTTGAGGGGGGCTACCAGGATTTTTTCAGGGCGCAGGGGCAATCGCAGTATCTCCATGTGGTAAAGGTAAAAAAGTTTCCGGCGGTTTCCTTTTTCGCCATTTCAATCAACTATAGGAGGAAAAGACCGAAATGCCGGAAATCAGAAATGAATTGCTCTACCAGATTGCCATCACCCAGCTCCGGGATGTGGGCCCGGTATCTGTGAAAAGGCTCATAGCCCATTGTGGTTCAGCCTCTGCCGTTTTTTGCGAAAAGAAAAAGTTACTGGAGAGGATTCCAGGCATCCATAAAAATATGGTGACGAGTATCCTGCAGAATGGGGTCCTGGAAGTTGCCGAGCGGGAGATTCAGTTCATAGAGAAGAACCAGATTACACCCTGTTTTTATCTGTCGCCGGAGTACCCGTCGCGGCTGAAGCACTGTGCCGACGGACCTATAATGCTCTATTTCAGGGGCAATGCCGATTTAAACCATCCGCGGATCATCGGGGTGGTAGGCACACGGCAGCCCAGCCGCTACGGCCTGGAGCAATGCGCTGCGCTGATGGCCGAACTCGCCACGGTGGATGTGCTGGTGGTAAGCGGGTTGGCCTATGGGATCGATGCCTGCGCCCATAAGGAAGCGCTGGAAGCCGGCCTGAAAACGGTTGGGGTGCTGGCGCATGGCCTCGACCGGATCTATCCCCCGGTGCACCGCTATCTGGCAAGGAAGATGCTCCTGGATGGTGGCCTTCTTACAGATTATATTTCGGGCACCAACCCCGACCGGCAGAACTTCCCGAGCAGGAACCGTATTGTGGCCGGTATCAGTGATGCAGTGATCGTGATAGAATCGGGAATAAAGGGGGGTGCTCTGATCACGGCCGACATTGCCAACTCGTACAACCGTGATGTATTCGCCATTCCGGGGCGCAACACCGATCCTCCTTCAGCAGGGTGTAATCTGGCCATCAGCGAAAACAGGGCGGGCATCCTGCTGGGGGGCAACCATCTGGTTTCGGTGATGGGGTGGGATGAGAAGAAAAGCAGGAGCCAGCGGCAACAGGAGATCTTTATCAATCTGAGTGCCGAGGAGGAACGGATCGTAAACATCATCAGGCAGATGGGTGAGCCACTGGTGGATCAGATCTCCCTTGAGTGTTCCATCCCGGTGAGCCGCACTGCATCCCTTTTACTGGAGCTGGAGCTGAAAGGGGTTATCAGGTGTTTGCCGGGCAAGAAATACAGCCTGGGTTAACGGTATTCCGAAAGGAAATGTACATTTGCATCGGAATCCTCCAACCATTTGTTACCAAACGGGGCTGCCGTATGAAAAAACAAAGAATCCTCATTGCCGAAGATGTGTACAACGTATCTGTGGATATCAGGCACACCCTGGAAGAGATGGGATACACCGTGCTTAAGTTTGCTGCCACACCGGAGGCGGTTATGAAAAGTATTGAAGAGGAGCAACCCGACCTGGTACTGATGGACACCTACCTGAACGGAGAGCTTTCGGGCATTGAGACTGCCACCATGGTGTATGATCTTTACAAGGTACCTGTTGTATTTCTGGTGAGCGAGGTACCCGCAGACTATCTGAGGGATATGATTGCTTCAGAGGCATTCGGTGTGGTCATAAAACCCTTCAGGGCAGAAACCCTGAGGCTTGCCATTGAGCTTGCCTTCAACAAGCACAAAGGACCAGGAAAAACGGTACAACCATACGGGGATGCGCTGTTTGTAAGAACCGATTACCGTCACCAGCGGATCGGACTGCAGCAGATTCTGTTCATTGAAGCCATGAAGGATTATGTAGTGATCCACCTGCAGCACGGAACGGTAACGACACACACCACCATCAAAGGGATCGAAGAACTTTTACCCGAAGCAGATTTCGTGAGGATTCACCGCTCCTACATTGTGCGTATCGATAAAATACACTCGGTACGCTACCCCGATCTGGTGATAGAAGGGAAAATGAAGGTGCTGCCGGTGGGAGGTTTTTATAAGAAGCACCTGTTCAGCAGGTTGATTACCCTACAGTAAAAGGGTTACCGGATCGTAGCTCCACTTACCACATCTGCCCCTTCCGGAGTCACAAAGAAGAGGGTGCCATCGGGATTCTGAGCCATCAGGATCATGCCGTTGGAGGTGATTCCCCGCAATTGCCTAGGTTCAAGGTTTACCAGCACAGCCACTTTTTTTCCGATGATCTCTTCCGGTTTGAAGTATTCGGCAATGCCTGATACGATGGTGCGGGTGTCCAGGCCGGTATCCACGGTCAGTTTCAGCAGTTTCTGCGTTTTCGGCACGGCCTCGGCAGCAAGGATCGTAGCGGTGCGGATATCCATCTTCAGAAAATCATCATAGTTTACCGGTTCCCTGGCAGGTTCCAGCGGAATAGCAGCTTTCGGCTGCAGGTTCTGTTGACGGGTTTTCTCCAGCTTATCGATCTGAAACTGAATGGCATCATCTTCGATTTTTTCGAACAGGAAAACAGGATCCCCCAGCACGGTGCCGGGTTTCAGGAGGCTTTGATTACCTGCATCATCCCAGCGATTTTCGCTGATATTCAACAATCTGTGCATTGATTGGGAGGTAAAGGGGAGGAAAGGGGCAGACACCAGGGTGAGGGAGGCACACACCTGCAGCGAAAGGTTGAGGATGGTTTTTACCCGCTCTTCGTCGGTTTTGATCTTTTTCCAGGGCTCCTGGTCGGTGAGGTATTTATTGCCGAGGCGGGCAAGGTTCATCATCTGGTTAAGGCCTTCGCGGAACCTGAAATGCTCGATGTTCTCGGCGATTTTTCCGGGAAAATCTTCCAGTTGTCCTAGTAGCAGCCTGTCATCTTCTGTAAGTTCCGTGACCTCCGGCACCACGCCACCGAAAAATTTATGGGTAAGCACCACGGTTCTGTTCACGAGGTTCCCCAGGATGGCCAGAAGTTCATTGTTGTTCCGGGCCTGAAAATCTTTCCAGGTAAAATCGTTGTCTTTGGTTTCGGGGGCATTGGCCGTTAGCACATAGCGCAGCACATCCTGTTTGCCCGGGAACTCCTGCAGGTACTCGTGCAGCCATACGGCCCAGTTGCGGGAGGTACTGATTTTTTCTCCCTCGAGGTTAAGGAATTCATTGGAGGGGACATTATCCGGCAGGATGTAGCTGCCTTCTGCCTTCAGCATCGCGGGAAAAATGATGCAGTGGAATACGATATTGTCTTTCCCGATGAAATGGATCAGCCTGCTTTCGGGATCTTTCCAGTAGGTTTCCCAGTTATCGGTCAGCTCACGGGTAGCGGAGATATACCCGATGGGTGCATCGAACCACACGTACAGCACTTTCCCTTCGGCCCCTTCCACGGGTACCTTCACGCCCCAGTCGAGATCGCGGGTTACGGCACGGGGCTGGAGCCCCTGGTCGATCCATGATTTGCACTGCCCGTAAACATTGGCACGCCAGTCGTTTTTATGCCCTTCCAGGATCCATTCCCGCAGCCAGGGTTCATATTCCTGGAGGGGGAGGTACCAGTGGCGTGTGGTTTTCAGCACAGGTGCTGAACCGCTCAGGGTAGATCTTGGCTGGATGAGTTCTTCGGGGCTGAGGGACGATCCGCATGCCTCGCACTGGTCACCGTAGGCTCTTTCGTTACCGCAACGGGGACAGGTTCCGGTGATATACCGGTCGGCCAGAAACTGTCCGGCTTCGGTATCATAAAACTGGTCGCTGGTTTTCTCGATGAATTTTCCTTCCCGGTAGAGTTTTTCAAAAAAGGCCGAGGAGGTTTGGTGGTGCATGGCATTGGAGGTGCGGGAATAGATGTCGAAGGAGATGCCGAACTCTGAAAAGGCATCCCGGATCATGGTATGGTACCGGTCAACGATTTGTTTGGGGGTTATTCCTGCTTCACGGGCTTTGATGGTGATAGGAACTCCGTGCTCATCGGATCCGCCGATAAAGATCACATCGCGCCCTTTCATCCTCAGGTACCTGACATAAATATCGGCCGGCACATACACACCGGCAAGGTGGCCGACATGGACAGGGCCATTGGCGTAGGGCAAAGCTGAGGTAACGGTATACCGTTTAAATTCCTTCGACATAGCGTGTTGGATTTGGGAAGGCAAAAGTACGGGGAAAAACTGAGCCATGCCAATTAAAACAACCCCGGTTACGGTATCATGTCCAGGGTTTACTTACATCCTATCCAGCTTGCCCTTAAGAGGTGCAATAAAACTTTTATACGGGTTCAGGCTATCGGGGTGGACGGGTTTTGCGGGTGGAGATTCCAGTTTCAGGGGATTGATGGGGGTGCCGTTTTTGTACACCCTGAAATCGAGGTGGGGACCGGTGGAGAGGCCTGTACTGCCCACGTAGCCAATTACATCGCCCTGTTTCACACGGCTGCCATGGCGGATTCCGGATCCAAATCCTCTGAGGTGCATGTACACGGTGGTATACACGCTGTTGTGCCTCACTTTCACCATTTTTCCCGCGCCTCCCGCGTATCGGGCATCGATCACAGTGCCATCGCCGATGGTACGCACCGGGGTGCCCGGGGCTGCTGAGTAATCCACGCCGTGGTGGGGACGGTACCGGCGGAGGATGGGGTGCAGGCGGCTGTGCGAAAAATGGGAACTGATGCGCCTGAACTCGAGCGGAGCCTTCAGGAATTCGCGCCGCAGGGAGGTTCCCTGGTCGTCGAAATACTGCATTCTCCCCTCCTGCATGTACCTGAAAGCATAGAAATCGGTGCCGTTATTTCTGAACCAGGCTGCATGGATGGTTCCGATACCGGTACTTTTTCCCTCTACCATCAGTTCATCATAGAGCACTTTAAACCTGTCGCCCTCCTGTAAGCCAAAGAAATCGATCACCCAGGCGAAAACATCTGAAAGGCTGAGGATCAGTTCAGGGTTTTTTCCGTCGTCGGTCATGGTATTCCACAAGGAAGAGGTGATGGTAGCAGAATACTGATGGACTATGGTATCCACCGGCAGCGCTCCGGTGGTAACGGCGACCACCGTATCGGATGAAAAGATCACATAATTTACGGGATCGGTATGGTAAATAAAATACCGCAGGGGATTGCCCCCGGTTTTTTCCCTGAACAGGGTACATGGGTTGCCTGCTTTGATTTTACGAAGGTCGAGAACCCCTTCCGATTTTGCCACCCAAGCATTCACAAGGGTATCGGAGGCCCCCCATTCCAGCATGATCGACCCAAAAACGGCACCTTCCGGGAAAACGGTATCGGTGGCTGAAAAACGGTCGAGAGGGATCCCATAGCGTGTTCTCACCACAACACTGTCGGTGGATTCAGCAGTATCCCCTCCCCTGCTGCACCCCTGGCTGCCGATACCAAATATCAGCAGGAATGCCACGATTGCCACCAGAACAACGGATCCTACTGCCAGTAACCAGGTTTTACGCTTCACTGATCTCCTGTGATTGCATTGCGTGAAGGCTCAAAAGTATGGAAAACACCGGAATGCCCGTGACGTGTTGAAAAGTTTTTTCTCTTTTGGATGCGATAGAGCGATATGTTTTAATTTTGATACCTATTGTAACTACCCAGACAGAAAACAGATGGCGATGATGAAGTGTTAAGACACGATCCTGAAATCTCATCTGACCATATTGAAAAGATCAACACATGGCAACAATCACATTGGAGGGGATGGACTTTTACAGCTTTCACGGCCATTTTGCCGAGGAGCAGAAAATCGGCACCCGTTTCAGGGTGGATCTGAGTGTGGAGGCGGATACCGGAGTGGCTGAACAGAGCGACCGGCTGCACGATACACTGGATTACCAGGCATTGTACCGTTTGGTAAAGAGAGAGATGGAGCAGGATTCGAAGTTGCTGGAGCATGTGGCCCGGCGGATCCTGGATTCTGTGAAACGCACCTTCGGGCAGGTAACCTGGTGTACGGTTACGGTGGCCAAGCTGAATCCTCCGCTGGGTGGGAAGCTGGATGCGGTGAGTGTTACGCTGGAAGAGTAGGTGGCTGTGATATTTTTGTTTGATATTCCGGAAAAACGGTATCTTTGCAACGCTGTAATCAGGGTCTCGTGGCCGAGTGGCTAGGCAGCGGTCTGCAAAACCGCGTACAGCGGTTCGAATCCGCTCGAGACCTCACCCCCACCCGACGATTATTGCCACCGCAGTTATCGTTTTTTATTAACGGCCTATGAATGCAGAAGATCAACGGTTTATCAGGGCACTTGAGACGGCTGACAAAGCATTGCTGCAGTCGGTACCCCGCAGCGACCTGCATTGTCATGCCGGCCTCTCCTTCCGTCTGGAGGTACTGGAGCGGTGGGCCGGGAAAAAAATCACCCCTCCCCCATCGCTGATGGAGTCGCTTGCACCGATGAACCGCTGGATTACCGAAGAGCTTACTGAGCTCTACCAGGATCGGAAATGCTTCGAATTTTCGCTGAAGGCGGCGTTGGCCGAGGCATGGAACGACGGTATCACCCTGCTGGAAATGAGCATTGACGTATCCTTCATCGGGCTGTATGAAAATGATCCCATGCGGTTTACCCGCTTCATCCGGGAGGCGCATCAGGTAGTGGCACCTGAGGTTGATTTCAGGCCTGAGCTGGGCATTGCCAGGGATGCCGATCCCGGCCGCTGGCTCCCTCTGATGCGGGACTGCATTGAAACGGGGGTGTTCCGCAGCATTGACCTGTATGGCACCGAAGATGCCCGCCCACCGGAAATGTATGCTGAAATGTACCAGCATGCCCGCTCTGCCGGCCTGAAGTGCAAAATGCACTCCGGGGAATTCGGCACGGCTGCTTCCATGGAACACGACCTCAACGTGCTCAGACCTGATGCCATTCAGCATGGCATTGCTGCTGCCTCTTCGCAGGAGCTGATGCGCCGGCTGGCGGACGAAGGAACCGTGCTGAATGTCTGCCCTACCAGCAATATCAGATTGTCAAGAGTTACCGGTTACCGCCATCACCCTATACGAACCCTCTTCGATGCCGGCATTCAGGTTACCCTGAACTCAGACGATATCATGGTATTCGGAAGCCTTGTATCGGATGAATACCTGCATCTTTTCACCCGGGGTGTGATGAATGCTGAGGAGCTGAATCAAATCAGGATTACAGGATTGTCCCAGTAACCAAAACAAATATGTATCTTTGTGTCATAAATGATCTGCAAACTAAATCAGGAGTGCCATTGCCCATGAGAATTCTCTTTTTTACCTGTTTCATGTTACTATTTTCCCTGGTCCATGCGCAGGATATCAGGGTATCCAACCCCCTTCTTCCGGTTGTATCTTTCAGCGATTATGGTACTGAAGGCCTGGAGGTACACTATCGTGCCGGAAGCCTAACCGAAGTGGGTTCAGAGATACATGAGGGGCTTCTCTGGAAGCAGATTTCCATCCCCGGGTATCAGCCATCCCGTGCCGGAGGCAAACCCCAGCTACCGGTTCATACCGAACTGGTGGTGGTGCCTGCAGGGGCATCTTACGACTGGACCCATACCACGGGGTCCACCGAAGCGCTTCAGGGGTACCGTATTTATCCCACCCTGGCACCTGCCACCGACCGTTATGGCGATCCGGAGCCTGTATTCGGATACGACCCGGTGGTTTACCATACCGATGCCTATTATCCCGCGAACCCTGTTACCGTTACATCCGTCCAGGAGTTCAGGGGGATGACCCTGGTTTGGTTCGAAATCAGTCCGGTACAATACAACCCGGTAACCGGAGCCATAAAGCTCCATCACGACCTGACCCTTGAGATGTCGTTTTCCGGAGCCAGGCAGTTTTTGCACTACCCCGATCATTCGGCGCATTTTTTAGGCAACTTCTCGCTGACGGCCCTGAATGCAGGATCCATTCAGCGTGAAATTGCCGGATACCTCGACGGGGCTGAGGCCCTGGGTACGGTAACTCCTTCTTCCTATATCATCCTCACCGACACATTGTTTCTGGCAGCTGCCGGGAAGCTGGCGGATTGGAAGCGGCAGCTCGGCTTTTCGGTGGAGGTTGTTTCAGGTGGGGGCTGGACCTTCAATGCCATGAAAAACGAAGTACAAAGCCGATATCAGCAATGGACTCCGAAGCCCGATTATGTACTGGTGATCGGCGACCACGACCGGATGCCTGCCCAGATGGTGATAAACCCCGACAATGAGCAGTATGGCACTGATCTGCATCTTGTGACCATGGGCGGAGGGAACGATTATGTACCTGAAATGGCCAGAGGCAGGCTATCGGTAACTTCAGCAGCCCAGGCCATGACGGTAGTGGACAAGATCATCCAGTACGAGAAAAATCCACCGACCGACAGTGCTTTCTATGCTACCGGGCTGAATTGTGCCCAGTTTCAGGATGATGACTTCAATAATTTTGAAGACCGCAGGTTTGTGCATACCAGCGAAGAGGTGCGGGACTACCTTACCACCAAAGGGTACGACATCAAGCGGGTGTATTATGCAGATCTTACCAGTTCCACCCCGCAGTATTACAACCCAAGCTACTATTCGGCAGGGCAGCCATTGCCGGCAGCCCTCACCCAGAGCTCCTTCAGCTGGGGTGGCGGGCCATCACAGATCCTCAGCCAAATCAACAGTGGCGTATTCTATGTGCTGCACCGCGACCACGGCTATGCCGGTGGATCCGGATGGCATGCCCCGAACTTTGTAACCAGCCATGTGAGTATGCTGAACAACGGCACAAAGACCCCGGTTGTCTTCAGCATCAATTGCCATACAGGGGAGTTTACCCTTTCTGAATGTTTTGCAGAACGGTTCCAGCGCCATGCCAATGGTGGGGCCGTAGGCGTAGTGGCTGCCTCATATTACAGCTACAGCGGATGGAACGATGGTTTGACAGCAGGGATCTTCGATGCCATCTGGGCATCACCTGGCCTTGTGCCGGCGTTTGGTGCAGGGGGCATTTTCAGTCCGGCCAATCCCTCTCATCCCAACATCCGCAATCTGGGCTTTGTGATGAACCACGGGTTGTTGCGGATGACCCAGACATGGAGCTCTTCTCCGGTTGAAGCACAATATACGTACCGGCTGTTCCACTATTTCGGTGATCCTGCAATGCGCATCCGGACAGCAGTTCCTACCCAGCTAACCGCACAGCATAACGACAGCGTTGTTTGCGGAGCCCCAGGCTTTACGGTTTCTGGCGTTAACCTTCCCGAAGCCACGGCAACCCTTACTATCCCGGGAAAAATCATCGGGAGTGCAGTTCTGGTAAACGGATCCTGCACCATCCCCACCACCCCGTATGCTGCTCCCTGGCTGCTGCTCACCGTAAGCGCTCCGGAAGGGATTCCATACACTGATACCATCTGGGTCATTCCCGGCCCGCTGTCGGTTACCGTACAGAAACAGGATGTAAAATGCCACGGAAAGGCCGAAGGTGCCATTGAGATTACCATTTCCTGTGGCGTTAGTCCTGCTGCTATCAGCTGGGCACATGGCCCCACCTCAGCATCATTGTCGCAGTTGCCGGCCGGCACCTATCATTATGTTGTCACCGACGCCAACAACGACTCCATCATCGATTCGGTAATCATCAGCGAACCTTCCTCCCCGTTGCTGGTCAATGCCAGTATAACCCCTGTTCTGTGCTACTATGGCGCCAACGGATCCATACAAACCAATGTTTCAGGAGGTGTGCCGCCCTATGTGTACAAATGGGGCAACAACACCACAGGTACATCCCTCACCAATCTGCCTGCAGGAAGTTATGCCCTCACCATTACCGACGGAGTCGGGTGCATCAGGGTGGATACCTTCGTGGTAACACAGCCACAGCCCCTTAAAGTGGATGCTGACATCATCCATGATATGACCAATACCTGTACCGGACAGGCTACCGCACTTCCTTCAGGGGGTACGGCTCCCTATACCTACCTCTGGAACGACCCATCGGCCCAAACCAACATCACCGCCACCGGATTATGCCCGGGGCTTGTAAGGGTAACGGTAACCGATCATAACGGCTGTATGGCTATCAAGGCCTTTAACATCTACAACACTTCGGGGTTGGAAGATATTGGGCAACCTGCACCGAAAATCTTCCCCAACCCGGTCACCTCCCAAACGTTGTTCGTTGAGCTTCCCGCATCGGAACCAACCCATCAAATCCTCACTGCCGAAATCTACAATTCCTCCGGCCAACTGATCAGCCGTTATGTGGTTTTACCGGAAGACCGGCAAATTGTCATAACACCATTCCCCGAAGCGATCGGACTGTATCACCTCATCATCAGAAGAGATGATTACTCAATATTAATTGCGGAAAAAATTGCCCGGATCAGATCACTCTGACGAAATTATTTACATCTGATACCGTTTGCCCTATTGTGAAAAAACTGGAAAAACGCAGAAAAAATAATCGCAGGTTTTCAGGCAGAAAATGGGTGATTTCCCTGCTTCTGCTTTGGATGGCATTCCCGGCTTTTTCGCAATTCTACAACGGATCCCAGCTCACCTTCGGGAAGAACCGTGTACAGTACAATGTTGACAGGTTCTGGACCCATTACCGGTATGCCCGGTTCGACACCTATTTCTACATGGGCGGAAAGGAATATGCTTTGTACACAGCCCGTTATGCCATGGAGGTGATGCCTGACATGGAGGAGCAACTCGACTACAGCCTTTCGGAGAAGATTCAGTTCATCATCTTCAATAACCTGTCGGAGCTGAAAGAGAGCAATATTGGCCTTCTGAGCGATGCCACCTACAATATCGGAGGGGTAACCTATATTGTAGGAACCAAAATTTTCCTCTATTTCGACGGCAGCTATATTCATCTTGAAAACCAGATCAGAAAAGGGCTTGCACAGGTAATGGTGAATGAGCTGCTGTATGGTTCCGAGATTGCCTCACAAATGAAGAATTCAACCCTGATAAGTTTTCCGGAATGGTATCTGAACGGGCTGATTTCCTATCTGGGAGAGGAATGGAATGTGGAAACCGACAACTTCGTCAGGGATGGGGTTTTAACCGGCAAGTACCGGAATTTCAACAGCCTCACGGGGGAGGATGCCGTGTATGCAGGACACAGTGTATGGAAATATGTAGCAGACAAATATGGAGCCGGGAGTATTCCCAACATCCTGTATATGACCAAAGTAAGCCGTCAGATCAACAATGGTTTTCTTTATGTGATCGGCGTTCCGTTTAAAACCTTGTCGAAAGAGTGGATGGAATATTTCAGCAATGAATACTTCAGATACGACGAGGACAGGCTTTTCCCGTCAGGTAAGGAAATGCCGGTAAAACAACGGCGGGATATGGCAGTTACCACTGTAAAGGTGAGTCCGGACGGAAGGTACGCTGCCTTTGTGACCCAGCAATCGGGGAAATACCGGATTATGCTGTATGATGGAGAAACCGGCAGGACGAAACGGCTCTTCCGAAGAGGGCATAAGCTGGATCAGAAGGTTGATTACAGCTATCCTTTGCTGGCATGGCATCCCAGCAGCAAGCTGTTTACCTTTCTGATAGAAGAAAAAGGTTACCCATGGCTCTATTCCTATACCCTGGAAGAGGATCTGCTGGAAAAGGACATCATGTCCGATTTTCAGAAAATCACGAGCTATGCCTTCAGCCAGAACGGGGAATTACTGGTGATGAGTGCTGTACAGCGCGGACAGTCGGATATTTTCGTATATTCCAGGTCATCCCGCACCTCCGAGGCCATCACACGGGATGTCTATGATGACTACACCCCACATTTTCTTGACGAAGGTGCACGGATCATTTTCAGTTCAAACAGGCCGGGAGACACCCTGGTGCCTGACAGGATTACAGCACGCATCGATACCTTCCGGCTCATTGACCGCATGCCATATACGGATATTTTTGTGTACGATTTTCAGAGAAGAAGCCCCGTTCTCAGGAGGATTACCAGTACACCCGATTACAGTGAACACCAGCCTTCAGAATATCAGCAGGGTTACATGATGTATCTGTCTGAAGAGAATGGAATCCTGAACCGGCATCTGGCCCGATTCGACAGCACTGTTGCCTATATTGACACCATCACCCATTACAACTATTTCACCGAATCGTTTCCTGTAACCAATTACCGCCGCTCTCTTTTATCTGCGGAGGTAAACCGGCCGGGAGGCGAGATGACAGAACTGATCCATTACAGTGGCAAATTCCATATACTACGGTCAGAAGCTGAGGATGCACGATTGATCAGGGGTGTAACGATGACAAATACCACGTTCAGAATGCAGCAGCTGGCCAGTGGCCGGGGGAGCATCGTGCCCAAATCAAAACCGAAAGAACAAACACAGGAGCGACAGCAGGAGGGGCAGGCCAAACGGAGGTTTGTAAACGTAAGGCAGCAGCAGGAAGTACCAGTTGACACAACCGTGACTGAAAAGGAAAATCCTGCGGTTCAACCCCTGCCGGTTCAGAAAAGCCTTTTCAGGGGAGGCCATACCCTGTTCTTCATCCCGAAGGAACGGGTTTACGAAGTGGCCTTTTCCATCAATCAACTGGTAAGCCAGGTTGACCTCGGATATATCAACTCTGCATACCAGACCTTTACCGGAGGCGGGCAGCCCATATACATCAATCCGGGTATCAACAGTTACTTTCGGCTGGGTTTAACCGATCTGCTGGAAGATTACCGGATTACGGGTGGAGTCAGAATCTCCTTCAACCTGCAGAACAATGAATATTTTCTGAGTTTTGAAGACCTTAAAAACCGATGGGACAAGCAGATCATCCTGCACCGGAAAAGCCTGGAATCCTTTACTGAGTACAGTATTATCAGGAGTTTATCGCATGAGGTGCATTACCTGATCAAATATCCTTTCAGCAATGTATTCTCTGTTCGTAACGGCCTGATTTTAAGGCTTGACAAAGATGTTTTTCTGGGAACTGATCTGAACAACCTGGAACGGCTGGATCTGTTCAATGCCTGGTTAACCGGTCGTTCAGAATTGATTTTTGACAATAGCCGTGAGCGGGGGATGAATACCCTGTTTGGATCGCGGGGTAAGCTTTTCGGTGAGTATTATCAGAAGATCAACGATCTTGATCAGCACATGATCATCCTTGGTGGTGATTACCGGTATTATCTGCCCATCCACCGTACTTTCATCTGGGCGAACAGGATTGCAGGAAGCACCTCATTTGGCAACAACCGGTTGATGTACTATATGGGCGGGGTTGACAACTGGTTGCTTCCCCGGTTCAACAATGACATCAACATCGACAGGGAGCAAAACTGGACCTACCAGACCCTGGCCACCAACATGCGTGGCTTTGAGCAGAATATCCGCAACGGGAACAGTTTTGTGGTGATCAACAGCGAACTGAGGATGCCCGTTTTCAGGTATTTTCTGAACCGGCCCCTGCGCAACAATTTCCTGAACCATTTTCAGGTGATCGCATTTGGAGACCTGGGTACTGCCTGGACCGGGCCTGATCCCTGGTCGGAGAAAAATGCGCTGTACACCCAGGTGGTTGAACAGGGGCCCATTAAGGTAACAGTCAAACGGCAGGTAGATCCGGTGGTCGGGGGGTTTGGTTTTGGCGTACGGAGTTCGGTTCTGGGATATTTTATCCGTGCCGACTGGGCCTGGGGCATTGAAGACAACACCGTGCTTCCTTCAGTTTTTTACCTGTCGTTAGGACTTGATTTCTGAACATCAACCCAACCCACATGACCCAACTATACCCACGTATCAAAGAGATTGCAAGGATTTATCATTCCGAGACCATTGCCATCAGGAGGCATCTGCATACGCACCCTGAGTTGTCGGGGCAGGAAGCGATGACGGCTGCCTTTGTGGCGAATCGGCTGGAGCAGATGCAGATCCCCTTTCGCAGCGGGGTCGGCGGATTTGGATTGGTAGCCCACATCCGTGGATCTCTGACCGGGGATGCCTGTGCAGCACTGCGCGCAGACATGGATGCCCTTCCGATTGAGGAGAAAAATGATGTATCGTACCGTTCACAGAACCCCGGGGTGATGCATGCCTGCGGCCACGATGCCCATACAGCAGCGCTGCTGGGGGCGGCAAAGATCCTTCACGAACTCCGGGACAGTTTCGGAGGTACTGTAAAACTGATCTTTCAGCCTTCAGAAGAGCGTTTCCCGGGTGGTGCCAAGGCGATGATTGCCGAAGGTGCGCTGATGGATCCTGCTCCGCGCTGCATTTTCGGAGCGCATGTGTTTCCGGAACTGGAGGCCGGGGAGGCGGGATCGGCAGCAGGCCCCTACATGGCATCCACTGACGAAGTGTATCTTACGGTGAAAGGCAAAGGGGGGCATGCTGCCACCCCCCATCAGAATACCGACCCTGTGGTGATCGGAGCGCAGATCCTTCTGAACCTCCAGCAGGTGGTAAGCAGGCTGGCTCCGCCGGTAATTCCCACGGTACTTTCGTTTGGACGTTTCATCGCCAATGGCAGAACCAACATCATTCCCCATGAGGTAAAACTGGAGGGTACTCTGCGTACCTTTGATGAGCAATGGCGTGCCGAAGCACACCGCCATATCACCCGGATCGCACAGCAGACAGCTGCATCCATGGATGGTGTATGTGAGGTGTTTATTGACAAAGGGTATCCGTTTCTGGTGAATGATCCGGCGGTGACGGAGCTTTTCAACACCACCGCCAAAGCCTATCTCGGGGATGGTAAGGTGCACACCCTCGAACAGCGTATGACAGCGGAAGACTTTGCCTATTTTGCCCAGCATACCCCTTCCTGTTTTTACCGGATTGGTACCGCCAGCCGAAAAAAAGGGATCACCGCCAATCTGCATACCCCCGAATTCAACATTGACGAAAAAAGCCTCGAAACCGCTTCAGGGCTTATGGCGGCGCTTGCCATTGATGCGCTTGCCAAAGGTTAATTGAAACAGATCGTTCAGGGTGTCGGAAAAAATCAGATATTTGCACACCTTCGTAAAAGCATATCATTATCCATTAAAAATTACAGTATTATGTACGGTGAAATGAAGCAGTTTCTGCAAAAAGAACTAGAATCGATCCGCGAAGCCGGATTGTTCAAAAACGAAAGAATCATTACCACTCCTCAGGGTTTGGAGATCAAAACCAGCGCAGGCCTCAATGTGCTGAATTTCTGCGCCAACAACTACCTGGGGCTTTCATCCCATCCCAGGGTAATGGCTGCAGCCGCAAAATCGATGGAAGAGTGGGGCTACGGCCTTTCTTCCGTCAGGTTTATCTGTGGAACCCAGCAGATCCACAAGGACCTGGAAGCCGCCATGAGCGAGTTTCTGGGTACTGAAGACACGATCCTGTTCTCCTCAGCCTTCGATGCCAACGGTGGAGTTTTTGAACCGCTGCTCGGAACCGACAGCGCTATCATCTCCGATGAGCTGAATCATGCTTCCATCATCGATGGTGTAAGGCTTTGCAAAGCCCAGCGTTTCCGTTACAGGAACAACGACATGGAAGATCTGGAGGCCCAGCTGATTGCAGCCAAGGACTGTACTTTTAAACTGATTGTTACCGATGGCGTGTTTTCAATGGACGGCATCATTGCCAAGATCGATGAGATCTGCGATCTGGCCGACAAATACAACGCCATGGTTATGGTAGACGACTCCCATGCTTCAGGTTTTGTGGGTGCCAACGGACGCGGAACCTCTGAGTTCCGCAATGCCTTAGGGCGTGTGGACATCATCACCACTACCTTTGGGAAAGCCCTTGGCGGAGCCTCCGGCGGATGTGTATCGGGCCATAAAGAGATCATCGACCTGTTGCGTCAGCGCGCCCGTCCTTACCTCTTCTCCAACTCCGTTTCCCCCATCATTGCCGGTGCCACCCTCGAGGTACTGAAGATGCTGAAAGAGTCGAACGAGCTGGTAACCAAGATTCAGAAAAACACTGATCAGTTCCGCAAAGGGATGACTGAAGCCGGATTTACCATTGTACCCAGCACCCACCCCATTACGCCGGTGATGTTCGGACATCTTCCGGAAGATGCAAAGCTGTCACAGAATTTCGCAAACGCATTGCTCCAGGAGGGTATTTATGTGATCGGATTCTACTATCCTGTAGTACCCAAAGGTAAAGCCAGAATCCGGGTTCAGATCTCTGCAGCCCACGAAGAGCATCATATTGCCTTTGCCATCGAGAAATTCACGAAGGTAGGCAAGCAGCTGAATGTTATCTGATAACCTATGATCATTGGGATCGGTACCGACATCATTGAGGTTGAACGCATCCGGAAGCATATTGAGGCAGGATTCGGGTTCAGGGATAAGGTATTCACGGCGCAGGAGATAGCTTATTGCGAATCGAAGACCAACAAAGCCCAGAACTATGCAGCCCGTTTTTCGGCCAAGGAGGCGTTTCTCAAGGCTGTAGGTACCGGTCTCCGTCATGGACTCGCCTTCACCGACATAGAGGTGGTGAACGACGAATTGGGTAAACCTGAAATGGTGCTTCATGGCAAAGCGCAGGAGATTATCATGAAAATGGGAGCCAGCGGGATTCAAATCTCCATGACCCATTTGCGCGACTGGGTGAATGCCATCGTAATTATCGAAAAATAATACCCTGCCATGCCGATCCGCGCACTGATTGCTGCCCTGTTTCTGCTATCCATATCTTTCATGACTCAGGTACATGCCCAGCAGTACCCGATGGAACTGAGCCTGACAGACAAGCTCTACGGACTATCGAGGGCATGGCAGGAGGTCGAGTCACAGAGTGTTTCGATATACCGGAAACCCGGTCCCGACACCGACAGCCTTTTCAGGGCTTATTTGCCCATGGTACTCAACAGTGCCAACGACTACGAGTATTATCGCCTCCTGCAGCGGTTTCTGGCCTCTTTCAACGATCCCTTTACCCGGGTTGAATTACCCAAAAGGCTTACCGATTCGATTATTACGCTGCCGCTTGTATTTCGTGAGGCGCGTGGCAGGTACTTCCTGGCCAATGCCGATAGCAGGCTAGCAGCACGGATCCCCGTAGGATCGGAAATCCATCGGGTTAACGGCTTTGACATCAGAACCTGGCTAGAAAATGAAGTTGTTCCATATATTGCCTCCGGAACCCCGCAGCTGCGCAACGCCCTGGCATTGGAAGCCCTGCCGGCCGGGTGGATCAATACACAGTTGTTACTTTCCTTTACGACCCCAGACGGGAGAAGTGCCAACGAAGTTCTTGAGAGAATTCCGTACAAAAAGATACAATGGGTATTTCCCCGCAATACCGAACCGGACGGTGCACCTGTAATGTTGGAGTGGCAGGAGGGAGACATTGCCCTGGTTACCCTGTACCGCCTGGATGATGCAACCCTCACATCCTTTCCCGATCAAAGGCAACTGATCAAAGCAAAAGCGATTCTTCTGGATCTCCGGAACTGTCAGCCGGGCAACAACCTGATCGCTGCTGCCCGCCTGGCGCTGAGGTTTTCGAATCAAAGCCAGGTTACACTGCCTGGCTTTGGTACACGGAATCAGGCAGTCATCTTTACCGGTGCTGATCAGATCCAGGGTTATGGATCGCCTTCAGGTGGCCCGCTGTTCAGTATCATGCAACCGGATTCTCTTGAGAACGACACCACCGGAATCAGATATGGTGTACCCCTTTTCGTTCTTACAGGTGCCACCACTGCCAGCAATGCTGAGCACCTGATTGTAATGTTACTGCAACTATCTGACAATGTACGTCTTATAGGGGAAACCACAGCCGGATCTACCGGTGCTTCGGTCTCTTCTATATTACCGGGTGGCGGGCGGCTTTATGTGGGGCAGCGTTTTGATTTTTACCCCGGGAATGATACCTGGTTCGAACAGGGTATTAAACCGGATATTCAGGTTTCAGCAGATATTAAAAGTCTGTTGAACGGGGAGGACCTCGTGCTGAAAAAAGCTCACGAAGCTGTTAAAAAAGCACAGTAAACTCGAAATTTTAATACAAAAAAAGAGGGCGCCTTTTCAGACTCCCTCCTTCTTTCTCAGCCAGCAACTATTTGTTGAATTTTTTCCGGATTTCGCGGATCATCACTTCGGTCATTTTTGCCAGGTCGTACTCATCGGTGAGTCCCCAGTCGGCGCGGGCAACGCTGTCGTCGATGCTCATCGGCCACGAGTCGGCGATGGCCTGACGGAAGTCGGGTTTGTATTCGATTTCGAATTCGGGGATATGCTTTTTGATTTCAGCAGCCAGGATTTTCGGATCGAAAGAGATACCACCCACGTTATAGTTGGAACGGATTTTTACTTTTTCGGCCGGAGCCTCCATCAGGTCAATAGTAGCTTTCAGGCAGTCGGGCATAAATTGCATAGGCAGTTTGGTATCGGGACCCAGGAAGCAGGTGTACTTTCCGTTTTTCACAGCTTCATAGAAAATCTCCACTGCATAGTCGGTGGTTCCTCCGCCCGGTTCGGTTTTGTAGCTGATGATTCCAGGATAGCGGATACCGCGCACATCAACCTTGTATTTGTTCCAGTAATATTCGACCCAGCGCTCACCTGCCAGTTTCGACATACCGTACACAGAGGTAGGCTCCATGGTACAGGTTTGCGGGGTATGGTCGCGGGGAGTAGTTGGACCAAAAACTGCAATTGAACTGGGCCAGAAGAGTTTGTCGATTTTAACGGTACGACAAAGCTCCAAGACATTGAGCAGGCTTTGCATGTTGATATCCCAGGAGGGGAGGGGTTTCTTCTCGGCACTGCCTGACAAAACTGCCGCCAGATGGTAAATCTGGTTCACTTTGTACTTGTTAACCACTTCGTAGAGCTGATGGGTATTCATCACATCGAAATGTTCGAATGGGCCACTTTCCAGCACTTCCTGCGGGGGTTTTGTGTAGTGTACCGTAGCAATAACATTATCTGCGCCATACACACGGCGAAGTTCCATCACCAGTTCAGAACCGATCTGACCGGCGCTTCCGATTACCAATATTTTTTCCATCGCGAATAAGTTGATAAATGATTATTCAGATTTGAAATTCCGGCCACAAAGATAGAATATTTCTACTGGCACAAAACGGTTTCACAACCCTAGCTTTCGCCTAATTTCAACCCATGATTCCAAGGAAATCCGGAGGATATATAATCTGAAATAAAAAAAGGAGGACAGCAAATGCAATCCTCCTTTCTATACTCACATTCGAAATACCCTTACGGCAACTGCTCCAGGAAGAAGTCGAAGTTGTATTCGTTGAGCATGTTCAACGGATAGTTGAGCACATAATTCAGCAGGAGTGTACGGTCGCTCTGGGTACCCTGGTACTTCACCTTGCCATCAAGGTTGATGTCGCCGTGGTGGTACCCAAACCCGAAGTCGAAGTTGTACTCCTGCAACTGGTTGCCCGGGTGGGTGAGCACATTGGTCAGCATCGCCGTACGGTCAGACACATTCCCCTGGTATTTCACTTTCCCGTCGTTGTTCACATCACCGGCCCACAAACCGCGGGTGGTGAGGGTGAGCTGCTTCTGGGCATGACCCGTATAGTTGAATCCATTCATCAGGCTGATGCCCAGGTCAAACTCAGGCTCGGCTCCGTAACGGAAGTCCACTACGGTGGTTGCAGGTGTCAGTACCTTTGTGCCTGCCGTCATCACACCCAGGTGGTTGCGGTGGCGAACGGCCACAAAGAATACCGAATCATTAAGTCCGCTGAAACACAACGGGCTTACCCCGTCCACTTCCACCACATCTCCATCACGCTGCAGCAATGCCGAACGGGTGCGTACCACCTGCGTGCTGTCGCTCTTGCTGCGCAGCTCCACAAACACCCAGTCCATAATGGCATCCGGTCCGGTGACTGCAAATACGGCTGCCGGATTCATGATGGTCTCATTGCCACCACCCACGTGGGTGAAGTTCTGGCTGTAGGGGAATGAGGAGTAAGGTTCGGTAGCCGGAATAAACCCGTTCACCCTCAGGCTGTCCCACATCAGTCCCGTTACCGGGTCAAAGGGTCCCTGCAGGAACACTTTCGGAGTGAGGCATACCGTTGTGGGTATGTAGGTCACCGGGACCGTTACAATTGCGATATCGCAATTGGCCGGATTCAGGATCTCACAGATCTGGTAGATCAGGGTATAGGTGCCTGCCGGTGTGCCCGGAGCTACCATTACCGCTGTGCCGGAAAGAGTGATGCCAGGATCAGTAGCGCTGATGAAAGCCAGTGTAACATCTGAAGGATTCACCGGTAAACCGTTCAGCAGGTCATTCACCAGAACGTTGGTATAGCTCACACCACCGCTGTATCCATTCAGCGGACTACCCAGATCGTCTGTAGCTGTAATGGTTGCAGGAACAATAAGGACGGTGATGACAGCCTGGTCGCAGTTGGCGGGGTTAAGATTCTCGCAGATCCGGTAGGTAATCGTGTAAGTGCCTGCAGGCGTTCCTGCCGGTACACTTACTACCCCCGTCAGCGGATCCATCACCGGTACCGGAGCACCGGGATAGAGCGGGAGTGCCGGAGTGAGCACAACTGCTGTGATATCAGCCACGTTCACCGATGTACCGTTCAGCAGATCATTAACGAAGGCATTGCCTGCATTTGGATCACCTGCCGTGCCATTGAAGGGTCCCATGTTGTCGTCATTGGCCACAATGGCTGGCGGTACTACCGTTACGGTGATATCAGCCACATCGCAGTTGGACGGGTTCAGGTTCTCGCAGATCCGGTAGGTAATGGTGTAACTGCCTGACGGCGTCCCTGCCGGTACACTTACCACGCCTGTTACAGGATCCATCACCGGTACCGGTAATCCAGGACCGAGCGGGAGTGCGGGTGTGAGCACAGCTGCTGTAATATCAGCAACATTCACCGGAGCGCCATTAAGCAGATCATTTGTGAAAGCATTGCCTGCATTCGGATCACCTGCCGTACCGTTGATGGGTCCCATGTTGTCGTCATTGGCCACAATGGCTGGCGGTACTACCGTTACAGTGATATCAGCCACATCGCAATTGGACGGGTTCAGGTTCTCGCAGATCCGGTAAGTAATGGTGTAAGTGCCTGACGGCGTCCCTGCCGGTACACTTACCACGCCTGTTACAGGATCCATAACTGGTACCGGGGCACCGGGAGTCAGCGGGAGTGCGGGCGCGAGTATTGTGGCTGTGATATCAGCTACATTCACCGCAGCGCCGTTCAGAAGATCATTCGTGAAAGCATTGCCCACGTTGGGGTCACCTGCCGTGCCGTTGACCGGTCCTATGTTGTCGTCATTGGCTACAATGGCTGGTGGTACTACCGTTACGGTGATATCAGCCACATCGCAGTTGGACGGGTTCAGGTTCTCACAGATCTGGTAGGTGATCGTGTAGCTTCCGGCAGGAGTACCTGCAGGGACGCTTACGGTTCCTGTCAGCGGATCCATCACCGGTACCGGTAATCCAGGACCGAGCGGGAGTGCAGGTGTGAGCACAGCTGCTGTGATATCAGCAACATTCACCGGTGCGCCGTTCAGAAGATCGTTGGTGAAGGCATTGCCCACGTTGGGGTCACCTGCCGTACCGTTGACCGGTCCCATGTTGTCGTCATTGGCTACAATAGCCGGGGGGACGATGAGGACGGTGATGACGGCCTGATCGCAGTTGGTTGGGTTGAGGTTTTCACAGATCTGGTAGGTAATGGTGTAGCTTCCGGCAGGGGTGCCTGATGGTACACTTACTGTTCCTGTCAGCGGATCCATCACCGGAACCGGAGCACCGGGATAGAGCGGGGTGGCCGGGGTAAGGATGGTGCCTGTGATATCGGCCGGGTTCACTGGTAATCCGTTCAGCAGATCATTGGCGAAAGCGTTGCCTGCGTTGGGATCACCTGTGGTGCCGTTTACCGGACCGAAATTGTCGGCGATGGCATCGATTATTGCAGGGACAACGAGGACATTGATGACAGCCTGGTCGCAATTGGTCGGGTTGAGCTTTTCACAGATCTGATAAGTGATAGCGTATGTGCCTGCGGGAGTTCCTGCAGGTACACTTACGGTTCCTGTCAGCGGATCCATCACCGGAACCGGAGCACCGGGAGCGAGCGGGAGTGCGGGTGTGATTATGTTACCTGTTATATCGGCAATATTCACCGGAGCGCCGTTCAGCAGATCGTTGGCGAAGGCATTGCCCGCGTTGGGATCACCTGTGGTGCCGTTGACAGGACCTACATTGTCGTCGCTGGCCGAAATCACAGGTGCTGTAACCGGTACTGTTACCACTGCGATATCACAGTTGGTAGGAATGGTATTCTGGCAGATCTGGTAAGTAAGTGTATAGGTGCCAGCAGGAGTCCCCGGAGCTACCTGTACCGTAGTGCCCGATAAGGTTACCCCCGGATGACTGGCAGAGATGAACGCAGTGGTTACCTGTGAGGGCAATACCGGAGTGCCGTTGAGCAGGTCATTGACCAGCACGTTGGCAACACTTGTACCTCCGTTCAGCCCATTAACCACTGTTCCTGCATCATCATTGGCAATGATGGTGTAGTTGATCACCGGTACCCTTACAATGGCCGTATCGCAGTTCGACGGGTTGGCCAGTTCGCACAAGCGGTAGATCAGCTGATAATTACCGGCAGGGGTGAGCGGAGCTACGGATACCGTTGTGCCGCTTAAGGTGATGCCCGGATTGGATGAACTGATGTAGGTGACACTCACTTGAGACGGATTAACCGGTAAACCATTGAACAGGTCATTTACCAGCACATTGGGTACAGTTACCCCTCCTACTACCCCTACTACCGGGGTGCCATAGTCAACCACTGCCAGGATCCCCGGAGGTACTACCGGAACAAATACAATAGCTGTATCTGTATTCAGGGAGTTGCCAATCTGGGTAATCCTGTATACCAGCATATAGTTGCCGGCCGGAGTACCCGGTGCTACCACCACAGAGGTGCCACTTAGGGTGACCCCGGAATTAGTGGAAGCCACCTGGGTGATATTTACCTGGGAAGCCAGCACCGGGTTGCCATTGAGCAGGTCGTTCACCAGTACATTGGGAACACTCGTTCCTCCGGAAATTGTAAGCAGAGGTGTACCATTGTCCACATTCGCCAGGATGGAGGATCCTGCAACTGGCACGGTGACTACTGCCTGGTCGCAGTTGGATGGGTTTAGTTTCTCACAGATCTGATAGGTAAGGGTAAAGTTGCCAGCTGGAGTACCCGGGGCCACAATCACATTGGTGCCCGAGAGATATACCCCCGGATGGGTTGAAGAAACCTGCGTTGTGTTTACCTGAGAAGCCACCACCGGAGATCCGTTGAGAAGGTCATTGGAAAGTACATTGATCTTCGATATTCCACCCGGCAGACCGTTCACACTGATACCGGCATCATCATTGGCTACTATGACCGGCGGTACAACCTGGATATTGACCACGGCTATATCGCAGTTCGACGGGTTCAGGTTCTCACAGATCTGGTACTGGATCGTATAGCTTCCGGCAGGGGTGCCTGAAGGTACACTTACTGTTCCTGTCAGCGGATCCATCACCGGTACCGGAGCACCGGGATAGAGCGCTGTGGCTGGGGTAAGGATCGTACCTGTGATATCAGCCGGGTTCACCGGTGCGCCGTTCAGCAGGTCATTGGTAAAGGCATTGCCGGCATTCGGATTGCCCGCGGTGCCGTTGACAGGACCGATGTTGTCGGTGATGGCATCGATTACGGCAGGGACAACGAGGACATTCACGACAGCCTGGTCGCAGTTCGACGGGTTCAGGTTCTCACAGATCTGGTAGTGGATCGTATAGCTTCCGGCAGGGGTACCAGCAGGTACACTTACGGTTCCTGTCAGTGGATCCATCACCGGTACCGGAGCACCGGGATAGAGCGCTGTGGCCGGGGTAAGGATCGCGCCTGTGATGTCAGCCGGGTTCACCGGAACGCCGTTCAGCAGGTCATTGGCAAAAGCATTACCCGCGTTGGGATTGCCCGCGGTGCCGTTCACCGGACCGAAGTTGTCGGTGATCGCATCGATGACTGCAGGGACAACGAGGACAGTGACCACGGCCTGATCGCAGTTCGACGGATTGAGGTTCTCACAGATCTGGTACTGTATTGTATAGCTGCCTGCTGGCGTCCCTGCAGGTACGCTTACCGTGCCCGTTACAGGATCCATCACAGGAACCGGAGCACCGGGATAGAGCGCTGAGGCCGGGGTAAGGATCGTACCTGTGATGTCTGCCGAGTTCACCGGTGCACCGTTCAGCAGATCGTTGGCGAAAGCATTGCCTGCATTGGGGTTGCCCGCAGTCCCATTTACTGGACCGAAGTTGTCGGTGATGGCATCAATGACTGCAGGGACAACGAGGACATTCACGACAGCCTGATCGCAGTTGGATGGGTTGAGCTTTTCACAGATCTGATAGGTGATAGCGTATGTGCCTGCGGGAGTTCCTGCAGGTACACTTACGGTTCCTGTCAGCGGATCCATCACCGGTACCGGAGCTCCGGGATAGAGCGCTGTGGCCGGGTTAAGGATCGTGCCTGTGATGTCAACCGGGTTCACCGGTGCGCCGTTCAGCAGGTCATTGGCAAAAGCATTACCTGCATTGGGATCACCTGTAGTGCCGTTCACCGGACCGAAGTTGTCGGTGATGGCATCGATGGCTGGCGGCACAACCTGGACATTGACCACTGCCTGATCGCAGTTCGACGGATTCAGCTTCTCACAGATCTGATAGGTGATCGTGTAGCTTCCGGCAGGAGTGCCTGCGGGTACACTTACGGTTCCTGTCAGCGGATCCATCACCGGAACCAGAGCACCGGGATAGAGTGGCGTGGCCGGGGTAAGGATCGTACCTGTAATGTCAGCCGGGTTCACCGGTGTTCCGTTCAGCAGATCATTGGAAAAGGCATTGCCTGCATTAGGATCACCTGTGGTGCCGTTGACAGGACCGAAGTTGTCTGCGACTGCATCAATTACTGCAGGGACAACGAGGACATTCACGACAGCCTGGTCGCAATTGGATGGGTTCAGGTTCTCACAGATCTGATACTGGATCGTGTAGCTTCCGGCAGGGGTGCCTGCAAGTACACTTACGGTTCCTGTCAGCGGATCCATCACCGGAACCGGAGCACCGGGATAGAGCGGCGTGGCCGGGGTAAGGATCGTGCCTGTGATGTTAGCCGGGTTCACCGGTGCACCGTTCAAAAGATCGTTTGCGAAAGCATTGCCTGCATTGGGATCACCCGCGGTGCCGTTCACAGGACCGAAGTTGTCGGTGATGGCATCGATGGCTGGCGGCACAACCTGGACATTGACCACGGCCTGATCGCAGTTCGACGGATTGAGGTTCTCGCAGATCTGGTACTGGATCGTGTAGCTTCCGGCAGGGGTGCCTGCAGGTACACTTACCGTGCCTGTTACAGGATCCATCACCGGAACCGGAGCACCCGGATAGAGTGGCGTGGCCGGGGTAAGGATCGTGCCTGTGATGTCAGCCGGGTTCACCGGAACGCCGTTCAGTAGATCGTTGGCGAAAGCATTGCCTGTATTCGGGTTGCCCGCGGTGCCGTTCACCGGACCGAAGTTGTCGGTGATGGCATCGATGACTGCAGGGACAATGAGGACATTGACGACAGCCTGATCGCAGTTCGACGGATTCAGGTTCTCACAGATCTGATAGGTGATCGTGTAGCTTCCGGCTGGGGTGCCTGCAGGTACACTTACTGTTCCTGTCAGCGGATCCATCACCGGAACCGGAGCACCCGGATAGAGTGGCGTTGCCGGGGTAAGGATCGTACCTGTGATGTCTGCCGGGTTCACCGATGCACCGTTCAGCAGATCATTGGCAAAAGCATTGCCTGCATTGGGATCACCCGCGGTGCCGTTCACCGGACCGAAGTTGTCGGTGATGGCATCAATGACTGCAGGGACAACGAGGACATTGACCACGGCCTGATCGCAGTTCGACGGATTGAGGTTCTCACAGATCTGGTACTGAATCGTATAGCTCCCGGCAGGGGTGCCTGCGGGTACACTTACCGTGCCCGTTACAGGATCCATCACCGGAACCGGAGCACCGGGATAGAGCGCTGTAGCCGGGGTAAGGATCGTGCCTGTGATATCAGCCGGGTTCACCGATACGCCATTAAGCAGATCATTCGTGAAAGCATTGCCCGCGTTGGGGTCACCTGCCGTGCCGTTGACTGGTCCCATATTGTCGTCACTGGCAATGATCGGAGCCGGAAGTACCGGTACGGTGACCACGGCCTGATCGCAGTTCGACGGATTCAGGTGCTCACAGATCTGGTACTGTATTGTATAGCTACCTGCAGGCGTTCCTGCAGGAACACTTACGGTTCCTGTCAGCGGATCCATCACCGGAACCGGAGCACCGGGATAGAGCGGTGTGGCCGGGGTAAGGATCGTGCCTGTGATTTCAGCCGGGTTCACCGGTGCGCCGTTCAGCAGGTCATTGGCAAAAGCATTGCCTGCATTGGGATCACCCGCGGTGCCGTTCACCGGACCGAAGTTGTCGGTGATGGCATCGATGACTCCCGGTACAACGAGGACATTGACCACGGCCTGATCGCAGTTTGTGGGGTTCAGGTTCTCGCAGATCTGATAGGTGATCGTATAGCTCCCGGCAGGGGTACCTGCAGGTACACTTACGGTTCCTGTCAGCGGATCCATCACCGGAACCGGAGCACCGGGATAGAGCGGTGTGGCCGGGGTAAGGATCGTGCCTGTGATATCGGCCGGGTTCACCGCTGCACTGTTCAGCAAGTCATTGGCAAAAGCATTACCCGTGTTGAGGTCACCTGCCGTGCCGTTGACCGGTCCCATATTGTCGTCACTGGCAATGATCGGAGCCGGAAGTACCGGTACGGTTACCACAGCCTGATCACAATTCGATGGATCCGCAATAAGGCAAATCTGATAGGTAAGGTAATAAGTGCCTGCCGGAGTAAACGATGCAACCCATACATCGCTTCCAACCAGAGAGATACCCGGATTGGTGGCTGATAGGTATGTGATTATAACATCGGCAGGATTTAATGACAGGGTGTTGAAGAGGTCATTTGCAAGTACATTTACCATCGAAATACCTCCCGATAATCCATTGACAGCGGTTCCCATGTCATCCACAGCATCCAGAATGTTGGCTGCCGGTACGGTTTCGCTGTCCTGTGCACTCACCGCTGTTGCGTTAAAGGTAGTGGAGGCAGTGGCAGTATTGGTTACCGATCCGGCAGCCATATCGGCCAGTGTTGCAGTGTAGCTGGTATTCAGCGTAACCGTTGCCCCAACGGCCAGAGAGGGTATGGTCTGGGTAAATCCTGTGAGCGGGTCACTTACCACCACGCCCGTCAGGGTTACATCCCCAATGTTGGTCACCACCAGGTCATACGTCAGGATTGTTCCTGCCGAAGCATACTGGTTGGGTACCGTGGTGGAACTCTTCACCAGGGTAAGGGCCGGACTCTGTGGCAATGGGGTCAGGGTAGGGTCATCCTTGCCGGTTCCCTGTCCCGGCGTGCTCTCATCACTCAGATCCGTTACCGCAGGACCTGACGGCGGTGTGCCCGTGGCCAAAGCCTGATTCATTATGCTCCCGGCGTCCTTGTCCCCCTGGGTAATTACATACGTTGCACTGTAACTGGTTGTATGGGTCTGCCCCGGTGACAGTACCGGAATCGGACTGCCGGTCATGACCAGACCTGATAATGGATCCGTTACCGATACGTTGGTCAGGGTTACATTGCCGGTGTTGGTTACCGCAAACTGGAACGTAACCACATCACCCACTGCTCCCGTCCCTCCTACCGTGGAGGTCTTCACCAGGCCCAAAGAGGGTAACTGGGTGGCATATACCGTCTCAGGATCATCATCACTCACCACAATGGTATTGTAAACGGCATGGCCATAGGCTACATTCGTCACAAAACCATTGTCAAGATCAGCCTGTGTTACGGTATAACTCGTTAAGGCATTGTGGATAGCCCCCGGATGGAGTATACCAATGGTCTGGGAAAGGCCTGTCAGCGGATCGGTAAGAAGTACATTGTTAAGGGTTACATTTCCAATATTGGTAACAGAAATATTATAGTTAATAATCTGTCCAACAGTGGAATAGGTGCCTGCAGGTGGATTCTGCGTCTTGACAACCAAAAGGGCCGGATTGGTACTCAGCGGGGTATAGGTCGGATCATCCTTGCCTGGCCCTGGTCCCGGTGTGCTTTCGTCCGAAAGATCAGTTACAGGAGGCCCTGATGGTGGTGTTCCCGCGGCAGTAGCCTGGTTGGTTATACCTCCGGCATTGATGTTGGCCTGGGTGATCGCATAAACAGCTGTAAAGGTGGCTGTGGCTCCCGGTGCCAGAACCGGCACACTGGAAGGGGTAATGGCCAGTAATCCAAACAGCGGGTCATTCACATATACATTCGTTAAGTTCACATTTCCCGCATTGGAAACCGTAAAGGTGTAATGGATCTGATCCCCCGGGTTGGTTACCCCAATGGGAGCTGTTGCATCCACATACGATCCCGTCTTCACAATGGCAATTGATGGGGTCTGCTGCAACGGGATTACCGTCGGGTCATCCTTGCCTGGACCTGGTCCCGGTGTGCTCTCATCCGAAAGATCGGTCACCGCTGGCCCAGAAGGTGGTGTGCCTGTTGCAACGGCCTGGTTTGTTACTCCGCCCGCATTGATGTTGGCCTGGGTGATCGTTAACACAGCAGTAAAGGTGGCTGTGGCTCCTACACCAAGGGTCGGTACAGAAGCGGGAGTGATGGCCGACAAGCCCGCAAGCGGATCACTCACCGTTACACCATTCAGGGTTACATTGCCCGTGTTGGTTACCGTAAAGGTGTAAAGGATCTGATCACCAGGATTTGTGGTGCCAAAAGGAGCAGAAGCATCCACATATGAACCCGTCTTCACAATGGCAATTGATGGCGTTTGTGAAACCGGAGTGAAAGTCGGGTCGTTCTGCAAGGGTGAATTGTTGTCTGAGAGGTCGGTTACCGGGGGGCCAGAGGGCGGTGTGCCGGCAGCCAATGCCTGGTTGGTTACCCCTCCGGCATCGATATGCCCCTGGGTAAGGGTCAGACTGGCTGTGAACGTCGATACTCCTCCCGGTGCCATACTGGCAACTGAAGCTGGCGTTATGGCTGATAAGCCCGGCAGCAGATCGGTTACCGTCACTCCTGTAAGGGTTACGTTGCCCGGATTGATTACCGTAAAGGTGTACTGGATCTGATCCCCGGGGTTTACCACCCCAAAGGGTGCTGCAGCATCCATATAATTACCGGTCTTGATCAGACGAATCACAGGGGTCTGCGTCAGCGGAGTGAAAGTCGGATCATCCTGCAGAGGCGAGTTATCGTCGGATATATCCGTAACAGGAAGACCAACCGGTGGTAATCCGGATGCCAGAGCCTGATTGGTTACACCTCCATTGTTGATGTCAGTCTGGCTAATTACATACTGTGCCGTAAATGCCGTTGTGTTAGTCTGTCCGGGGGCAAGAATTATGGGACCTCCGGTAACAGTTACCATCGGATCTGAAACCGTTACGTTGGTCAGGGTGACGTTCCCGGTGTTGGTTACTGGAAAGCTGTACAGAATCCTGTCGCCGGGATTGGTAACACCCACTGGTGCAAGATCCACAAATGCAGAGGTCTTAACCAGGGCAATGGAGGGCAGCTGCGTAGCATTCACCGTCTCGTCGTCGGTGGCCGGTGGCAAAATACCTCCGCTCGGAGTGCCTGTGGCCGTGGCAGTATTGGTGAAACTGCCTGCGTCAAGGTCTCCCTGGGTTACCACATAGGTGGCCCCGTAGGTCCATACCTCCGTCACCTCCAGGATTCCATTGCTGTTGGCATCTCCACTCTGGTACACCGGACCTGTGGTGGCCTGCGGGTCACTCACCGTTACTGCACTGATCGATACATTCCCCGTATTGGTTACTGTAATAGTGTATGACAGAATATCACCCACCTGATCAAAGGTGTTGGGTAGGGTTGTGCTCGTCTTGACAACCGTCCATGAGGGCAGCTGCGTGGCATTCACCGTTTCGTCGTCGGTGGCCGGTGGCAAAATACCTCCGCTCGGAGTGCCTGTGGCCGTGAC
>Ga0116154_10000094_pt1 | contig 148662 bp, 104 predicted proteins | sample AD_UKC030_MetaG_FD_89898 | JGI IMG/M metagenome (GOLD analysis project Ga0116154, IMG submission 89898) | Active sludge microbial communities of municipal wastewater-treating anaerobic digesters from USA - AD_UKC030_MetaG | ecosystem: Engineered > Bioreactor > Anaerobic > Digestate | place... | reverse complement strand
GTCCGCCTGGCAAAGGGATCGGAACACGCGGGTGACCAAAGTGAACTGGCGTTTCACCATGGCGGATGCGCGGGTGAAGCTCAAGAGGCTTTACCCCTCAATTGAGTAGTGTCGGAGCACTAGGCCGGCCTTTGCGGTACGGAAGCACACGTGAGCCGATTGCGAACAGAACAGCTGATCCACCAGATCGAGACGCTGGCTCGTGCTACGGGCCCGGTTCAGATCATGGAGGTGTGCGGCACGCACACGGTGTCGCTTTTTCGCAGCGGGGTGAAATCGCTGATGCCGGCCGAGGTGCGTCTGGTCAGCGGCCCGGGCTGTCCGGTGTGTGTGACGTCTCAAGGCTACATCGACGCGGCCTGCGATCTCGCCTCCCGAGAAGGGATAACCGTCTGCACCTACGGGGACATGGTGCGTGTGCCCGGACGGTCCGGCAGTCTGGAAAACCGCCGCGCGGCCGGGGCACAGGTGGTAGTGGTCTACTCCGCCCGCGACGCGGTCAAGTTTGCCGAGCAGCACGCCGACCGCAAGGTGGTGTTCCTGGCGGTCGGCTTTGAGACGACCGCTCCGGCCACGGCGGCTGCCGTGCTCGAGGCCACCCGGCGGCGATTGATGAACTTGTGGATCCTGCCCGGGCACAAGTTGGTCATACCGGCGATGGCCGCCCTGCTGGCTGGCGGTGACGTGCCGATTCGAGGTTTTCTGCTGCCCGGCCACGTCAGCGTGGTGATTGGGACCCAGGTCTACCGGCCGATTGCCGAGCGCTATCGGAAACCCTGTGCGGTCACTGGCTTTGAACCGGAGCAAATGCTCGCGGGAATAGCGAATGTCATGGAGCAGATCTCAGCGGGCGTGAGCCGGATCGACAATGTCTATGGCGTCGCTGTCCGCGATGGGGGCAACCCCCAAGCGCTCGGTTTCATCGACGAGGTATTTGAGCCTGAGGACACCATCTGGCGAGCGATGGGAACCATCCCGATGAGTGGCCTGGGGCTTCGCGAGCGGTTCTTGCGGTTCGACGCCTTGCGGAAGTTCGATCTGACCATCGGTCAGGATTATGACCCCCCGGGGTGCAAGTGCGGCCAGGTCATTCAGGGCAAACTCGAGCCATCTTCCTGTGGCCTCTTTGGCGAGCACTGCACCCCTTCGCACCCTGTGGGCCCCTGCATGGTCAGCAGTGAAGGGACTTGCGCCGCGTGGTTCAAGTACGGTCGCCGCGAGCGGCGAGAGGGCAACGCTTCCAGTTCTGGAGTGCAGACCGCAACACGATGAGCATGCTTGGCAACCGAGAAGAGCAGATTATCATCGCCCATGGTGGTGGTGGAGAGAAGACCCGGCAGTTGATTGCCGAAAGATTTCTCCCCAGGTTGAGCAACCCCCTGCTGGCTCCGCTCGGCGACAGTGCCGTGCTTGACATTCCTCGCGGGCGAATCGCCTTCACGACCGATGCGCACGTCGTTCAACCGCTGGAGTTTCCGGGGGGCGACATTGGCCGGCTGTCGGTATGCGGGACGGTGAACGACCTGGCCGTCGCCGGGGCGGTTCCGGTGGCGCTCAGTCTGGCCATGGTCATGGAGGAGGGACTGCCGTTCCCTGTCCTGGATCGGATCATCAGCTCCATTGCGGAGGCGGCTCGAGAGGCGGGTATCGTCATTGCCACGGGGGACACCAAGGTCGTCGAGCGTCAGCGCGGCGACGGCATGACAATCACGACCGCGGGTGTGGGCGCGGTGCGGGAAGGGCTGCGGCTGGACACGACGAGGATCTGTTCTGGCGACGTGATCCTGGTTACCGGCCGAATCGCCGAGCACGGGCTGGCGGTCATGTCGGCTCGCGAGGGATTGGGGCTTCAAACGGATCTGCTCAGCGATGTCGCTCCCATGAACGGCCTGATCGCCGCGGTTCTGGACTGCGGGGTTGACGTCAAGTTCATGCGCGACCCGACGCGTGGCGGGCTGGCGTGCGTACTGGCGGACCTGGCGGATGACACCGGCCTGACGATCGAGGTTCGAGAAGCGGCCATTCCTCTTTCCGGCGCCGCCCGGCACGCGGCGGAACTGCTGGGTCTTGATCCTCTCTCTGTAGCCAACGAGGGTAAGGTCGTCATGGTGGCGAGCGAGGCCGATGCTGCGAAGGTCCTGGCGATCTGTCATGGCCATCCTCTGGGGAAGCATGCCGCGATCATCGGCCGCACGGTGTCTTCTCAACCGGCACTGGTCGAGCTCGTGACGCGTAGCGGCGGGCGACGGTTGGTGCAGCGGCCATACGGCGAGGAGCTCCCCCGGATCTGCTGACATGCACGAGGCAACCCTAGCCATGGCGATCGTGGAGCAGGTGGTCGAGGCCGCGTCTCCGCACCAAGTCACCCGAATCAGCGAGATTGAGATCGACGTCGGGGTGCTCAAGCAGGTTGTTTGCGAATCGCTGCTTCTGGCCTTCGAGGCGTGTGCCGCGGGCACCCTGGCCGAGGGCGCCGTTCTCAAGATCAACGAGATTCCTCCTGTGGCCGCGTGTCAGGAGTGCGGGAAGGAGTTCACCCCCGACCTGGCGGAACTGAGTTTCGTCTGTCCCGGCTGCGGCAAGGCGAGCGTGACCCTGATTGGCGGCGACGAGATCCTGCTGAGAAGCATGACCTGCGAGCAGAACGACGCCCCGGCGGCCACGGTTGCACCACGCAAGGAGACGTGATCGGATGATGAAGGTTCAGGTTGTTCAGAACGTCCTCAAGGCGAATGATGCCGTGGCTGCGGCAAATCGCAGGATTCTCGGGGAGGCCAAGCTCCTGGCCCTCAACCTCATGAGCTCTCCGGGCAGCGGCAAGACCACCTTGCTGGAGAAGACCATTCCTATGCTGGGTTCCGCGTGTCCATCGGCCGTCCTGGTGGGCGATCTTCAGACGACCCGCGACGCCGAACGGCTGAGCAGCATTGCCACCGACGTCGTCCAGATCAATACCGGGACCGGCTGCCATCTGTCGGCCACCCAGGTCGCCGAGGCGCTGACGGGCCTGGATCTCGGGCGGCTCGGGTTTCTGTTCATCGAGAACGTGGGCAACATGGTCTGCCCGGCGGACTTTGACTTGGGTGAACACCGCAAGGTCGTGTTGCTCAGTGTCCCGGAGGGCGACGACAAGGTCGCCAAGTACTACACGCTCTTCCAGCGGGCAGACATCATCCTGCTCACCAAGGTCGAGTTGCTCAGCGTATTGGATTTCCGTATCGACCGGGTGCAGGATGATCTGGCCAAGCTGAATACCCGGGCGCCGTTCATTCAGCTGTCGGCCAAGACGGGCCAGGGCATGGACCAGTGGATCACGTGGCTTCACCAGCAACGGGCTGCGGTGAGATAGCGATCGAGATCTCTGGCCAGACAGTCTCGCCTCGACCGCCGCGCTGACGGTTGTCCGTCCGAGGATCTCGGCTGCAATATGGATGTCATTTGTTCCCGTCCGATGTTCGTGATTCTGGCATTCGTCGTGGGTGGTGGGCCTGCGTTTGCCGCGCGGACAAGACCCCAGCCTCGCCCGCAGGCCGGGCCGCCTGCGGCTGCGGAATTCAGGGGAATGTGGGTCACGCGTTTCGAATGGCCGAGCTCCGACCAAGCCCAGTGTCGAGCCAAGATCGACAAGATCCTGAGCACCCTGGCCCGCAACCACTTCAACGCGGCCATCTTCCAGGTTCGCGGGCAGGCGGACACTTTCTATCCGTCGCCCGAAGAGCCCTGGTCGCCGATGATCTCGCCGAGCGGCACGGAACCCGGTTGGGATCCCCTGGGGTACGCCGTTGAGGTTGCTCACCGGCAGGGTCTGGAGTTTCACGCCTATATCAATACCCACACCATTTGGCAGCACGACCGCAAGGAGGTGCCGGGGGTTCCATCGCACCTGTTCTACCGGCGCGGCGACGCTGCGACGCCCGGTTGCCATGATTGGCTGATCCACGACGACCAGGGTCGACCGGTGCAATGGGGTGGCGACAACTACGTGTGGCTGGCACCGGGAGTACCTGCCGCCCAAGCCTATGTTCGCAGGCAAGTCATGTACGTGGTGCAGCAGTATGACATCGACGGTGTTCATTTCGATCGCATTCGCACGGCCGGGGCGGAGTTCTCCCATGACCCGATCTCCGTTTCTCGCCAAAGTCTGGGCAGCGAGGGCAATCCGGGTAATCTGGACTTCGGTGACTGGACGCGCGACCAGATCACACGTCTGCTCGGCGACCTCTACGCCCAGATTGGCGAAACGAAGCCAAGGCTCATGGTCAGCGCCACCCCGGTGGGCCTGTACCGCCAGGATCGGTATCCCAACTACCCGGACGACTTCCATTACGGCTACTCGAAGTGCTACCAGGATGCCCAAGCCTGGATGGTCGCCGGAGCCGTGGACCTCATTGTGCCGCAGATCTACTGGAACGACGGCGGAAAGCCGCCCGACTTCAGCCAAGTTCTGCCGGACTGGATTGCCCACAGCGGTGGGCGGCACGTCTGCGCAGGCCTGGTCAGTTCGATGACCGACAAGGAGATCATTCACCAGGTTCAGGAGACCCGCAAGCGAGGCGGGACAGGCGAGGTGTTCTTCTCATACGGATCGTTCAACAGGAAGGGCTACTTCCGGCTGTTCAGCCGCCCGGGCGGGCTGTACGCCAAGCAGGCGGCCACGCCCTCCCTGCCGTGGAAGGAGTGGCCTACCGACGGGATCGTCGTGGGTACCCTTCTCGATGCCGCCAGTGCAGAGCCGGTGGTGGATGCCTGGGTGGTCCGGACGGGCAGCGAACATGTCGCCTTGTCTTCCGGCGATGGTCTGTACTCATTTCTCAAGGTTCCGCCCGGCACGTACGCGCTGACCATTCGCAAACGAGGCTACGCCGAGCGGTTGATCGACAATGTGGTGGTCAACGCCGGCCAGGTCGTGCGGGTCAACGCGGCCATGCTGCGGCAACCTGCCACCCAGCCAGCCGAGATGGATGAGCGGGCGGCGGAAAGCCAACCGGCCGGTCCGCCACAGCCAAGTGATATCCTGGCCGCGGACCATTCCGATGCGTCGCCCCCCCCTCGAACACCTCGCGGCAAGGGCATGGGGCTCTTCACCTGGCTTGGCATCCTGTTGCTCGCCGGGAGCCTCTCGGCCACCCTGGTGCTGTTCCTTCTCCGGCGGACCGGCCGCCCTGAGGTCTGACGGCCATGCGTCTTGTCTGCTCAGGTTACTGGGCGGCGCCCTTCTTTCGGAAAGCGTCCACACTGATCGCCCCGTGGCCGGTCATGGTCAGTAGCAGAGCCGAAGTGAGGAGGATCACGTTCGCGTGGAACGGTCCCTGGTCGCTGAAGAACTTCCCATTCTCATACAAGGCGATGGTGAAGCTCGCGAGCATGAGGGACATAGCCCCGGCCGGCCAGCGGCCCAGGGCGCCCAGACCGAGAAGCCCCCCCACGATGACCTCCAGGAAGGGCAATGCATAGCCATAGGGAGCTGCGAACCACACCGGCAGCCAAGCGGGCTTCATGCTCAGAAAGACGGTGCGATAGAATTGGGCGACACCACCCTCCGCGCTGATCTTGTGGACACCCGCCAGCACGAAGTACAACCCGAGGGCAAGCCGATTGAGCAAGAGCACCAGGTCCATCAGGCTTTTCTGCGATCCCGCCGCGGCTGCAGACATAGGGAGTGTCCTCCTCTACTTCGCTCGGTAGGCCTTGTGAATCACGGGGGGATCGACCGGCTGTGATTTCTCGCCGCCCATCATCGGGCTGTTAATCGTTTTGACGCTCTTGATCTTGTCAACCGTGTCCATACCGGCAACCACCCGGCCAAACGCGCAGTAGCCCCAGCCGTCGTGAGCGGGATAGTCCAGGTTGTTGTTGTTCTTGACGTTGATGAAGAACTGACTCGTGGCCGAATGCGGCTGGCCGGTGCGAGCCATGGCGATCGTACCCTCTTCGTTCTTCAGGCCCTGTTTGGCTTCGTTTTGAATCCCCTCATGCAAGCCCTTCTGCTTCTCCCCGTCCATACTGACAAAGCCACCGCCCTGAATCATGAACGTCGGGATGACCCGATGGAAGATGGTACCGTTGTAGTAGCCCTCGTCCACGTAGCGAAGGAAGTTTGCCACGGTGATCGGGGCCTTGTCGGGGTACAACTCCAGGGTAAAGCTGCCCAGGCTGGTTTCGAACTCGACTCTGACGGGGCCGTTAGCCTCTTGCGTCACTGATTTGCTCCTCTTGGTAATGATCTCGCGGAGCACAGCGGCATCGTCTTTGATAGCCTTCTTCTTGCCCGCGGCGTCGAGCCGGCCCAGGCTGTCATCCTCGATGACCACGTCGCCCTTGAAGCCGGCGTCGAAGTAGTAGCCGAGGATCTTGTCGAAGTCCAGATCCCCGGCCCGAATCGTCTCGGTGTACTTGCCGTATTCCCACCCTTTGTCACGCTGTTTCTCGCGGCGATCCTCGGGGTACTTGATGCTCTTGGCGTGGGCGTACCGCACATGGGGCGCGAACGTCTTGGCCAGATCGTAGATTGTGCTCAGCGGATGGCCGTACCAGTACATGTTGCAGGCGTCATGGGCCAGGCCGACCTGGTTGTTGGGTACGGCCTCCATGATTGGCTTGAGGACCTCGCGCTTGTTGAGATAAGGTCCGAGGTTCTCGACGGTGAGCTGAACTTTGTTGGCCTTGGCGAAAGGAGCGACCGTTTTCACGAAGTCGACCGCCCGCCTGGTGAAGGCCTGCTCGTCGAGGTCGCCGGCGCCCAGTGGCATCATGATGACCGGAACGTTCATTTCGCCGGCGGCTTTTGCGGCCTTCTCGACCCAGGCGATGCTCGCGGCGTCGTCCTTGTCCTTGGCGAAGGGGATCACCGTACAGAATGAGACGATCTCGCAGCCGCCCTTCTTGGCTGCCTCGAGCACCTTCTGACGGTTCTCCGGAGTATCGATCCGGTAGGGACGCTCCTTGCCCTCGAAAAGGCCCGGGCAACTCAGGTCCGGCTTGAGTTCCACCTCCAACGCGGTTGTGGTGACCTCCTTGGCAGCCGCCCAAACCGACTCGGCATCGAAGCCGCTCAGGTAGCCGTCCCGGATCCCCACCCGGCTCTCGCCGAACGCCACGCATGAGGTCGTCACTACGCCAAGAACAGCGCAAAGCAGCTTGTGTCTCATGTATCCGCTCTCCTCTGCAGGAATGATCTTGCTCACGGCATCACAACCACAGTCTGATTCACACTCGGGGCGGTAGCGGGCCAGTGCATCTCCTTGCCTTCGCTTGTCGGCGCCTCGATGTAGTATTCGCTGGTCGTCGCCCCACGGGCCGCCGTTGGCAGCCGGCCGGTCCACACGCCGCGGCCGGCACGAGACAAGGATACCGTCTCGAACTCGCGTGTGCCAATCGGCCGCCAATGAACCGTGACCCGACTCGGAGCGGTCGCATCCAGCACCACCACCCGCAAGGAGAGATTCTCGCCGCGGGCGATGCTGGTGCGGACCTCGGGCACGAAGAGCCGGGGGGGGCCGGTGTATATCGAACCCGGCATGGCGTAGGCCGGCAGCGGTTCGCCCAGCGTCTTGGCCAAGGCCTCGGCAGGCCGATCGAGCATCGGGGGCATGTTGTGCTGCTGCCAGTTGGCGATGGTGCCCATTTCGCCGGTGTTGCTGACCGTCACCAAGAGCCAGCGGTAGACCTCCCCCACCGCCTCCACGAGTGTTTTGCGAGCGGGCAGGGCCTTCTCCCTGGCCATTTTCTTGCGGGCATCGACGTCTTTCTGAGCCTCAACCTCCTTGCAGACCTCGTTGTACTTAGCCCAGACGCAGTTTGCCCAAGCGACGGCCCGGAGGTAGCGGAACTGGTTGAGCCAGAAGTCGAAACGATCGAGATTCCCAGCGCCCCTGACCAGCGGCCGCAGGGCGGCCATCTCATCGACAAACGCGTACTCCTTGGCTGCCTCATCCCACGGGCCAGGATCGGGCATCACTCCGCCGGGGCCGTCGATCCAGGTCGTTGGTCGCGGCAGGCGGTTGTCCAGCCGTGCGAACAGCTCACCCACCTTGGGGCCGGCCTCCTTGCCGAAGTGGGCCGCCGCCCAGTCGCGATAGAAGTCATCGGAGGGCAGGTATCTGGGATAGGCGGGCCTCGATTTCGGATCCGCCGCGTAGTCCTTGTACACCGGCCCGCCGCAATTGATCTTCTGGACGCCCCCCGGCCCCTGAGAGACGATACCGGCCACGCACGGCTCGCCGATCTTCGGCACGAAGGCGATGTCCAGCCAACCGTCGGTGACGGGGATGCCAGCACAGGGGAGACTCAGGGCCGTGTTCTTGCCCACCCGGGCGAAGATATCCAGATCCGACAGGACCTCGCGGCCATTGACTTTGACGCTGAACACCCGCTTACCCTTCTCGTCGTGGACGGGTTCGCAGAACTGGAGGATGACGCTGTAGGCACCGTTGACCACCTCCAGGCCGTAGGCCGACATCCCTGATCGGATCGTCTGGTAGAGAGGCGCGTCCTGGGTCTTGGCGATGGCCGTGCCGGTGAAGTCGGCCGCCTGACCACCGTTCGGACCGAGGATGCGATCCTTGGTCCCCCGCCATCCCTCCTGATCCCAGGCCGCCTGGGCCAGGGCGGAGAAGTTGGGGCCGAGCACCCGTGTCCGCCAGTGAATGCCCAGCAGGCCGGTGCATCCGTACTCCAGAGCGTCGACTGCATCCTTTCGCATCCGGCCGACCCAAAGCTGCAAGCCGGTCAGAGCCGGATCGTCCTCAACCCAGGGAATGGCCCACTTCGGACGGCCGGCGACGTTGGCGAAACCCAACTCAACCGGATCGTGCCCGGTCGCCCGGTTGATGCAGCTCATGGGCATTTCTTTGGGCAGTTCGCGGTCGAACAACGAGCGGTCGAACTGCGGGCCGAGCACCCATCCGCACGTTGCCAGGGTGAACGGCGCCTTCACTGCTTTCGCGGCGGCCATCGCCAGCTGGAGATCATCGAGTGTGGCTTGCACGGTGGCCTCGCTCACGCCTTCCCACGTCCAGCCCTCTGGTGTCCAGAACCAATAGTAATCGAGCGGGTAGGCCTGCTTGATCCACGTGAACATGCCCTCATAGAGTCTCTGAATATCCTCGGGGGCCAGGGGATTGTTGTCGTCCGCCCGGTAATCCTTGTAGGCTCCCCCGCCGCAATTCACCTTCAGGCTGGTATTGCCGCCCTCGACCGCGATGGCGGCAACAGCGGGAAACTCGGTCTCCTTGGTGAAGTCGATCGCCAGCGTGCCATCCTTGACCTCGATGTCGTTGAAGGTGTAATCGAGGGCCTTGTTCTTGCCAGCCTTGGCGAAGATGTCCAGCTTCTCGATGACCTGCCGGCCTTGGATCTTCACGCTGAAGACACGTTTTCCGGGAGCGTCATAGGCGACTTCGGAGAACCTCAGCGTGACGGTGTACCGCCCATGGGGGATCCGGAAGCGGTATCCGCTCGCGTCCCAACGAACGCTCTGATAGAGGGGCTGGTCGTCGGTGCCGGCAATTGGGCTGGGGTAGGTGACGATGTTTCCGCCAAGAGCCTCGATGGTACTGGGTTTCGAGGCGAGTCGCTGGCGGACCTGCTTGGGTACCGTCAATGGCGTCTCTGTGCCGACGCAGGTCTGTACACCGAGGGCATGGGCGTACTCAAAGGCCTGGCGCAGCTTCCGTCCGAACAGGTCGAACAGAGCGTTCTCGTCGTCCGGGCTTGCGGGCCAGGGATTCTTGCCCATCTGGACATCCTGGGACCAAGCGTCGGTCTCGAAGAGTTGGGCGGCGCCGAAGTAGTACTCGCTGCTCCTCCGCGGCTGAGAGCCCCAGGTACCGCTGACGGTGCTGAAATGCCGTGCCGGGTAGCTGGCTCTGACTCGTCCGTCCGGGCCGAGGTCCTCGGGCCTGCCGATCCAGACGGTCGGTTCTGGTCCGACGCCGCCCTCGGGGTAGGTGTGCAGTCCGATAAAGTTCATCCGCAGTTTGGGCAGCTGGGCGATGATTGCCTTGTACCCGTCGGTGCTCCACCAGTCGGGGCCTTCCGGGAAATCGTGGAAAGGCTGGATGCCGCGGTGTTCGAAGAGCGGCCTGGCCTGCTCGTCCAGTGCGGGCAGGCTCAGCGGGATCTGCTCGTCCGGAACGACATCGCCCTCCAGGTAAAACCGGACCCCGAGGTGCTCGGCGAATCGGTAGGCGCCGTAGAGGACCGCCGTAGGATCGTGGCCGGTGATGGTCAGCACAAGGCGGCCTTCACGCGAGGTGGTCTTGAGTACGTAGGAACCCGGACCGACGTCCCCACCCGGCGGGGAGGTCTGGCCCGCACGAGCCAGCGCTGCCCTCGTACCCAGGAGGATTGCGTCGCCGGGAGGCAGATCGAGCGCCGCAACCTCCGTGATAGGCAGCACTTGTCCGGTTCGAAGGTAGAGGTACCGCTGGACTTCGCGAGCCGCGAACAGTTCGAGGGGTGCTGCTTCTCGGGGAGTGAAGATGGCGACCTGGCCCGCTGCCGCTCCTGCCCCAACCGCGATGACCACTGCCATGGCTCCTGTCGCTCCCGCGAGTCCAGATCGTATCATGTTCGTTGCTCCGTTGCCGGAACGCCTTTGCACCGGAATCCGGCAGGGTCCGGATTATATCGGTTGGCTGTCCGCGGCGTCCAACGCTGCCTCTTGGGTCCTCTGAGTGATGACATGGCGATCGCCGGCGGGGATTCCGGCCGGCCAGCCACGCAGGCAACATCATCGCCAACGAGTTGAGAAGAAGGGCCCGCCATGAACCGATGAACATATCAACGGTGCGAGATTCGGCTTGCGTCCGGTGTTTTGGGACCTTCCGGGATCGGACCCACGACTCTCCGGAAGGCGGGAAGGAATGCCCGGACTCTCGTTCGGGGCTCGCTGAGTCACATCCCCGAGGTTCTCTGGCGGGCGACATGGGAAGCGGTGGCGTGTCACAGCAGACGGTTGTCGAAATCGCCGACTTCAAGGTCTCGAACGACCCGACAATTGAGTTGATCACCTACTCCCTGGGCAGCTGCATTGGTGTTGCGATCTGGGATCCGGTCGCCCTTGTGGGCGGCATGCTGCACTTCATGCTGTCGGACTCGACGATTTCACCTGACAAGGCCGTCGCCAATCCGGCCATGTTTGCGGACACTGGAATTCCCTTGCTGTTTCGTTCCGCGTACAGTCTGGGCGCCTCCAAGAAGCGTCTGGTTGTCAAGGTAGCCGGCGGAGCCTCCATGTTCCAGACCACCGAGCGGCTGGATATCGGCAAGCACAACTATCTCGCCCTGCGCAAGATCTTCTGGCGTAACAACGTGCTCATTGACAGCGAGCACACCGGTGGTTGCCTGAGTCGTACCATGCGACTGGAGATTGGCAGTGGGCAGGTCACTATCGGCAACCACAGGATGAAGCAGGTTGCGATCTGACGCACTCCGTCAGCTCGTCACGCTCGAACCGACATGACATCCCGCCCTCGAACGGCAAACCAAACGGTCCCCACGACTCCACACCCGAAGGCCGCCCACAGATTGACCTGCGAACCCCAGAACCACCAAACGAAGCCACCGGCCAGAGCGGATAGCGAGACGATCGAGTCACGAACCAGGTAGTACGCGCCGAACATGGCGGCCCGGGTGTCGGATGGGGCCAGGGCCAGGATCAACGCTTTTCGTGTCGGTTCGCCGAATTCCTTCAGTCCCCGGAGCACAAACGCCCCCACCAGCGGCCAGAACGAGTGGCAGAACAGCAAAACCGCCGGGAAGAGCGTGAAGAAAACGAAGGTGGCCAGAACGAAGGGCTTTTTCTCGCCCCGGTCGGCCAGATACGCGACCGGGACATACACAAGCACGGCGGTCATCATTTCGACCGCCTTGAGGAGGCCGAACTCCTTGCCGTTCAGAGGCGAGGCAATCGTCGTCATGCACCAGACGACCACGAATGCGTTGGGGATCTGCTCGCAGAACCGGATCAGGATGTCCGATACCAGCAAGCTACGCAGCTCTGGCGACATGTGTCGGAGGCACGCGAGCGGATGGCCACCCGGCCCCGTTCCTTCGCTCGGCCCACGCTCGGCGGGTGCATCAACGATCATCCTCTGCTGGAACCAGAGGGCGACGAGAGCCATCACCATCGCCACAGCGAACGCCAGGCGCATACCCGGTTGTTCGCCGTATCTGTCGATGAGAATACCCCCTACGATCGGCCCGACCGCCATCGGCAGACGTCGAACGAGTGAGTGGACCGAGACGCCCATGGTCTGCTTGTTCTTCGGCAGCACGTCACCCAGCAAGCTCATCGTGGCGGGTAAGGATACGGCCGTCCAGGAGAGGAACAGCACCGAACCGGCCAGCATCGCCTGCCAGGTAGGAATGGCGATGACGATGGCGAAGCCCGCGATGGCCATCAGGTTGAAGATCAACAACGCTCGCTTGGTGCCCACCCGATGGGTCACATAGCCGCCGAAGAGCGAGTAGAGGGCATTGATGAGGTTGTCGAGGAAACCCTGGATACTGACTGCCAGGATTCCCCCGCCCAGGGCGATCAGATAGATTGGCCGGAACTGCTCGGCCATTTTCTCGCCAAGCCCGACGAGGACGACAACTCCGAGCAGGCCGACGATGCTTCGCCGCAGACCGAAGAATTCGAGGAGGCGGTTCATGACCTTCCGACTGTAGGGAACGTCTCCGCAACCCGCAACCCACTCAGCCCAAGAATTGGCGCGTCACGGCGACATGGAAGAAGGACACCCCCCGAGCCAAGAGCAGCAAGGCCAATCAAAGGGATCAGGATCATGGCGATCTCGGAGTCTTAGCGTCTTGGCGGTGAATCTCGTTCCGGCCGGCGGGGCATTCTCCGATCGGCGATGCTACAGGATGAAGCGGCGCATGTCTTCCTTCTCCCAGACGCCAGCCAGGCACTCGTGGACCATGGTACCATCGACGGTCACGCTATCGCCGCGGCGTTCGGGGGCGTCGAACGAAAGCTGCTCCAGCACTTTCTCCATGACCGTGTACAGCCGACGGGCGCCGATGTTGGTCATATTGCGGTTGACCTGGGCGGCGATATCGGCCATGGCCTCGACTGCGTCGGCGGTGAACTCGAGGCGGACACCCTCGGTGGCCATGAGCGCGACCTGCTGGCGGGTGAGGGCATTCTGCGGCTGGGTCAGGATGCGGACGAAATCCTCCTTGCCCAAATCGCTCAGCTCCACACGGATCGGGAACCGGCCCTGCAATTCGGGCATGAGGTCCGAAGGCCTGCTCACATGGAACGCACCGGCGGCAATGAACAGGATATGGTCGGTCTTGACCGGTCCCTGGCGGGTGGTCACGGTCGAGCCTTCCACGATCGGCAGCAGATCGCGCTGGACACCCTGCCGGGAGACATCCGGACCGTGAGTACTGGGCGGCCCGGCGATCTTGTCGATCTCGTCGATGAAGATAATTCCATTGTTCTCGGTGCGGCGGATGGCCAGTTCGACGGCCTTCTCGCGATCGATGAGCTGGTCGGAGGCCTGATGGATCAGGAGCTTGCGAGCCTCGCGGACCGGCAGCCGGCGGGTCTTGGTCTGCTGGGGTACCAGCCGCTCGAGGAAGTTCTGCAGTTCGGGCTCGAGCTGATCCATGCCCACGGTGGCCATCAGGCCGACGGGAGCCGCCCGTTCCTCGGCCCGGACCTCGACCTCGCGGTCGTCGAACGTGCCGTCGCGGAGCTTCTGGCGAAACTTCTCTCGGGTGCGATGTCGGGACTGGGCCTCCTCGCTGTTGGGATCGCTGGGCGGCTCCCCCGGTCGTCCCCCGGGCAGGAGGGCATCCAGCAGCCGCTCCTCGGCCAGGCGCTCGGCCTCCTGGCGAACGACCTCCGCCTGCTCCTGGCGGACCATGTGGATAGCCAGATCGAGCAGTTCGCGGATCATGCTCTCGACGTCACGGCCGTGGTACCCGACTTCGGTGTACTTCGACGCCTCGACCTTCAGGAAAGGGGCATTCACCAGCTTGGCCAGCCGGCGGGCGATCTCGGTTTTGCCGACGCCGGTCGGGCCGGCCATGAGGATGTTCTTGGGTCCCACCTCGCCGCGCATTGCCTCGGGAAGCTGCTGCCGCCGCCAACGGTTGCGCACCGCCACGGCCACCGCCCGCTTGGCAGCCGCCTGGCCGACGATGTACTTGTCCAGTTCTTCGACAATCTGTCTTGGGGTCAAGTCCTTCATGACGTCCACCGCGGAGACAGCCTTCGTTCACGCGGGATTCTATGCGAGTATGACACGGCGGTCGAGGGAACGCAGCGACTGGCGGCAGGTGGCGTTTTCGCTTGCCAATCCGGGGTGGTTTGGACGATACTATGGGCTGTAGCCGGGTCACGGCGGGGCACGACATGGAGGCGTGCCAGTCTGCCGCGCGGCCACACGGCTCAAGGATGGAATGATGAACTCCCGACCGATTGCCGTTTTCGATTCCGGGCTTGGCGGCCTGACTGTCGTCCGTGCCCTTCGCCAACACCTTCCCCACGAGTCGATTGTCTACTTCGGCGACACGGCTCGCGTGCCCTATGGCACCAAGTCGTCGCCGACGATTCTGCAGTTTGCGGAGCAGGACTGCCGGTTCCTGATGCGGTTTGGTCCGAAGATGGTGATCGTGGCCTGCAACACGGCCAGTGCTTTGGCGTTGGACGAGCTGACCCAGAAGTTCGACCTGCCGCTACTCGGCGTGGTCAAGCCGGGGGCTTCGGAGGCCGTTCGTCAAGCCCACGGACAGAGCATCGCGATCCTGGCCACCGAGGCCACGGTTGCCTCGCAGGCCTACCCGCGGGCGATTCACGAGCTGGCACCCCGGACGCCGGTCACCCAACAGCGGTGTCCCAGTCTGGTTCCACTCATCGAGGAAGGCCGCTCCAGCGACGATCCGATCATGCTCATGCTGCTCAACGAGTACCTGGACGGCATTCGCCAGCTCGACCCGGCGGTCGTGCTGCTGGGCTGCACGCACTATCCCTTGGTCGCCGAAGCCATCGCCCGGCTGATGCCCCAGGCCAATGTGGTTGACTCGGCGGACGCCACCGCCCGCTGGGCGAAACAGATGCTCGCCCAAATGGAAATCTTGTCGCTCTCCACCGACCCGGGTAGACTCCGCTGCTATGTCAGCGACAACCCTCAGCGATTTCGCGAGATTGGCGGCCGGTTCCTCGGCCAAGCCATCCGCGACGTTACCTGGATCACGCCGGAGCAGTTCTTCACCGACGACTCCTCGCCACCGGCAAACCCTAGCCCGGCATCCTTCGCGCCCGCCGCTCGCGTGGCCTGAGGATGCGGTTGGCAACGGTCCCGGTCGTGTTCCCGCCCCGCTGGCGGGCCTCGCTCCGACACCCAAGGGAGCGTTCTTCTTCGCCGCGATGATGATTGCCGTCCTGCTGGTGGTGGGCTGTTCGGACCATCAGAAACGCACCTGGAAACACCGATCCGCCGCCGACAACTACCGCACGGCCTTGGAGGCGGAGAATGCCGACGAGCGGCGCGACGCGGTCGCTCGGATTGCCGAGAGCGGATACGTTGCGAGCGAAGATGCTTTCCAGGTCCTTGATACGGCCGCTCGCACCGACCCAGCATTCCAGATCCGCTGCATCGCCATACGAGCCTTGGCGACCTACAAGGACGCTCGTCCCCTCAAGACGCTGCTCATGATTCTCCAGGCCACGACCGAGGCCGAGCAGGCCCTGCCGCCCAATGATGACGTTCGATGGGAGACGGTGGCGGCCATGTTGAAGTTGAGCCGCAAGGGAGCACTCACCGGCCAGGAGCCGAGCCTGGTCCGCGACATTCTGATCAAGCTGGCGGAGACCGACGCCTCGCGCAATGTTCGGATCGCCGCTCTGGAAGCCCTGGGCGATTTCAAGGACAGGCAGGTTTTACTGCCCCTCGTTCGGTCGCTGCGAACCCAGGATTTCGCGATCGCCGAGCGAGCGGAAGGCTCCCTGATCCGGCTCACCGGTGAGACGCACTACGCCGACGCGGACGCGTGGGAGAAGTGGATCGCCTCCGCCGAGAACCCATTCGCCAACGCCGGTCGCGTACCACCCTCGACCCGCCCTGCTGGACCCACCTGGTTTGATCGGCAGAAACGAGCCTTCAAGCGAGCCATCAAGCTGGCGAATGACTGAGGGCGAGGATTCAGCCGCCGGCCGCCAGCACGGAAGGTGCAACCAGGCGTGTTACCGGCAAGAGAGTACTTCGCCGAGCCGCGCGCCGTGCGGCCGCCTCGGTCTGTCGAGCGGTGGAACGGTTTTCTTCGCCAAACCGATCCCGGTTCTCGCGAATCTCAAACAGAGCCCCGTAGCTGAAGACGCAGAAGCTGCCGGTTTTCTGATGGCTTGACTGGATCTGCTGCTTCACCACCTCGATGCCTCTGGCGGTATCGAGACGGGGAGCGAACCACAGGCCGGGGACAACGGTCACCTCGCTGCGCAGCGGCAACCAGCCGGTGAGCGCGCTGTCGAACGCGGCGAGATCGGATTTGTAGTTCATCAGGAATGCCGCGTCGAGAAGCTGTTCTCGCACCCAGCGGCGATCGTCCCGGAAGAACCGCAGGCTTTCGTTGTATTCAGCCCCTACGGAAGCCGAAAGGGCTGCTGATGGTCGTTCTCGTCGCATCATCGTTCGAATGTCGGCCACCAGCTGGGTCACCTGATCGGTTCGCCATTTGTTCCAGGACTCCTTGTTGGCGTCGGGTTCCAGGCCGGTGGCCTCCTTGTACAGAGCCAGCGTCCCGGCGTCGCGGGGATAGTCGATACCGGAACCCGACGGGATTGCCGGCGGTTCGCTCGGGAACCGGATGTAATCCATGTGCAGGCCGTCGATCGCGTAGTTAGTGACGATCTCGCGGAACACATCGACGAGGTACTGGCGGACTTCCGGCAGACACGGGTTGAGGCTGACGTAGAACGAAGTGAGCGGCTGACGACGACCCTGTTGGTCATACCAGAACCAGTCAGGGTGCTTGTTGTAGAGTTGCTCGGGGCAGGTCGGGGCCTTGGTGCCTCGCCAGGCAGGCATGACGTTCACCCAGGCATGCAGCTCCAGGTTGCGGCGGTGGGCTTCCTGGATCGCCAGGGCCAGTGGGTCGAAGCCGGGGTTCTGGAAGTCGAACTGCTCGGCCCAGGGCTCGATCTTCGACGGGTAGAACGCGGTTCCGTTCCCGCGGACCTGGAACACGACGACATTGAAGCCGCCCCTGGAGCAGTCCTCCATGATCCGGGTGACGTCGTCGGGGCTTCGATAGTCGCCTCGTGTGACCCAGATCGCACGCACGCCTCCAGTGACCATTCTGCTCTGCTGACATCCGAGACTCATCACCGAGAACATCGCCAGGACGATCGGCAAGGCGGCTTTCAGACTGAGAGGGGGAATGGATCGATCCATTTCGCGGCTCCTTGTGGTGAAAGAAGACCTGTCCGTTCTGTTTGGTTAGAGGATACCGTTCCTCTCTCACGGCCGCAAAGGTGTGATTTGGGCGACGAACGACGTTGCAGGTGATAGCCTGGACGGTCAGGAATGGTACAATCCCCGGGAGAGGTGTGTGGCGGTTCGCCCGCCTCACGATGATCACCCCTGGCGGAGCCCTGCATGGCCCTGCGGAGCCCACATGACCGCCCGCGACTGCTGCTGGTGATGGTGTGCTGCCTGGTACTCGGCTGGCTTTCGCGGCCACGGCCGGTCGGGGCCCAGGATGTCACCGGAGACGAGGTCCGGGTCTCGATCGAGGCGGCCAAGGCATTCCTGCTCGGAACCAAGGACGACGATGGAACCTGGCCGGAGTATCGCTTTGACGGAGGAACGACCGCCCTGGCGACGCTCGCCCTGCTGAACGCGGGTCTCAAGCCGGACAGTCCCCAGATGCAACCCTCGGTAGCCGCTTGTGGGCGTATTCCTCTCAGGCACACTTATGTGGTCTGCCTGAAGATCCAGGCGCTAGCCGCGGCGAATCCCACGGCCTACAGAGCCCAGATTCAGGCGGCCGCCGACTGGCTGGTGGCGGCTCAGCATAGCAGCGGAATGTGGGGGTACGACGCGGAACGGGGAAGTACGGATTTCTCGAACTCACAGTTCGCCCTTCTGGGTCTGCACGAGGCCGCCAAAGCAGGAGCCCGGATTCCCGTCAGCGTCTGGCGGAAAGCGGAGAAGTCCTGGCAAGATGCCCAGAACACGGACGGTGGATGGGCCTACACGCCCAACCAGCAGCACAGCACCGGGAGCATGACAGCGGCGGGAGTAGCCAGCCTGTACATCTGTGGCGAGTCGCTGACGCCCCAGCGCGAGAAGGGATTCACGCCCGACGGTGTAGCCCCCAACTGCGGCAAGCGAGCCCTCTATCGTCCGATCGCCCGTGGCCTGCAGTGGCTCGGCACCCAATTCAGCGTCGAGCGGAATCCCGGGTCCGGGGCCTGGCTTTACTACTACTTGTATGGACTGGAGCGGGTGGGGATCCTCTCCGGACTGCAGCATCTCGGCAAGCACGAGTGGTACCGCGAGGGTGCCGCCAGACTGGTTCGCCTGCAGGCAGGCAATGGGGCCTGGCGCGAGGTCAACCCGGTCGTCGACACGGCGTTCGGCCTGTTGTTCCTGGCCAAGGGGTACCGCCCCGTGCTGTTCCACAAGCTGGCGTGGAGCGTCGACAATCGCTGGTGCAATGACCCGCACGATCTGGAGCATTTGACCGGTTTCATCGGTGACCGCATCGGCGGCCAGGCGGTGAGCTGGAGCACAGTGGCCGTTGACGATCCCATCGAGATGTGGATGGCCGCCCCGATCCTGTATTTGACGGGACACGAGTTCCCAAAGCTCAGTGATCCGCAGCGAGAGCAGCTGAAGCGCTACGTTGATCTCGGGGGCACGATCCTGGCGGAGGCCTGCTGCGGCCGCGAGGACTTCCGAAGGGGATTCGACGAGTTCGCGAAGAAGACGTTTCCCGAGTTCGAGGTCCGCCGACTGACGGCCGATCACGCGGTTTTCAGGACACTCTTCGATCTCAACGGGAGCGCAATCATCCTCTACGGCATGGACATCGGTTGCAGGACCAGTGTGTTCTTCAGCCCGGTGGATCTTTCCTGTCTGTGGGAGCAGGGTGACATTCCGGTCAAGAGTGAGGCGGCGTTTAAACTCGGGGCCAACATCGCCGCGTACGCCACGGGAGCGATGCCCCTGCCGGACAAGCTGGACGCTGCACGGCTGGTGCGTGCCGCCGACGCCGCAACGTCGCAGGAGTCGCCTCCTCGCGGGGCACTGCATGTCGCCCAGCTCATGCACAACGGAGACTGGCGGCCATTTCCCAAGACGATCCTCAACCTCGCGGACCATTTGCACCGCCATCTCGGCGTCGACGTGGTCAGGCACTATGTTCCCCTACGTTCCACGGAACCCGAGCTTGCCCGACATCCCATCGTCTACATGACCGGGAGTACGAGCTTCTCGCTCCCGGCCGAGGAGGTGGCGGCGCTGAAGCAGCATCTGGAGCGCGGCGGATTGCTGCTGGCCGACGCCTGCTGCGGACACAAGCCGTTCGATTCGTCATTCCGCGAGCTGGTCAAGCAGCTGTTCCCTGGCCAGCCTCTGGAGCGTCTGACGGCGGATCACCCGATCCTCAGTGGCTCACCCGGCGTGCCGATCGGAGAGGTGCGGTACTTGACCGCCGTTCAGGAGCAGCAACCCGACCTGAAGCAGCCCTGGCTCGAAGGCGTCACCCTGGAGGGACGCACGGTGCTGGTCTACAGTCGCTTCGGACTCGGCAGCGGCATTTCAGACAGTACCTGCTTCGGCTGTTTGGGCGTGGCCCCCGACGACGCGCTTCGAATAGCAGGCAACATCGTGCTGTACGGCCTGTCGCACTGAGCTACTGCAGGGTCACCTTGACCTGGTGCCGCTCGTCGTCGCGAATCACCGTCAGTTCCACCTCGTCGCCGGCCTTGTGTTTTTCCAGCACGTTCAGGAGATCGCCGCTGGTCGCCACCTTCTTGCCGTCGGCCTCCGCGATGATGTCGCCCAGCAGGTAGCGGCCATCGCGCAGGCGGCGGGTGCCGCGCAATCCGGCGGTCTCCGCTCCGGAGCCTGGCTCAACGCTCAGAATGAGCACACCGCTGAGCCTCGCCTGCCGGACGACTGAATCAGGGGCGAAGACTACGCCGAGACGCGGATAGATCACACGCCGATGGGCAATAATCTGCGGCACGATCCGGCTCACGCTGTCGACAGGCACGGCGAACCCGATTCCGGCGCTGGAGCCTGACGGGCTGAAGATGGCCGTGTTGATTCCGATCAACCGGCCGGCGCTGTCCAAAAGCGGGCCGCCGGAGTTGCCTGGGTTGATGGCCGCATCGGTCTGGATCACGTCCTGAATCTCACGTTGGGTGACGGACTGGATGGTCCGCCCCAGTGCGCTGACAACGCCGGTGGTCAGGGTGTGATCCAGGCCGAAGGGATTGCCGATGGCGAAGACGCTCTGGCCCACCCTGAGGTCGGCGGAGGTGCCCAACGGGATCGGAGTGAGCTTGAGACCTGGCCCCTTGATCCGAAGCACGGCCACGTCTTTGTCCGCTTCAAAGCCGACGAGTTCAGCCCGGTGGATGGAGCGATCGCTCAAGGTCACATCGATGGCCGAGGCGCCCTCAACCACGTGGAAGTTCGTCACAATGTGTCCCTGAGCATCCCAGATGAACCCGGATCCCGCGCCGCGGGGCGTCTCGACGGGACTGAGCCGGAACCAGTCGTAGGCCTGGCCAACGTTGGTGATGAAGACCACCGACGCGGCCGCGTTCTCGAACAGCCTGATGGTGGTCTTCTCGACGTCGCTCAGGTCGCCGCGCGGGGTGATGGCCCGAGGCTCGGCGGGCGGCTGCGATGACATGTCTCGCCACTGGCGATAGAGTATCGTACCCGCCAGGATGCCGAGCAGGATGGCCAGGAGGAGCATGCGCCGCGATGCCCCCGTACCTGGCGGACGAGGCGGACTGACGTAAGGCTGCGAGTTCATATCCATCATCGATCGGGCCTCATCAACGACGAAGACGCACCCACCACAGGACGCACCTTGGTTAGACCTTCAGCAGGGTCTGTTGCACAGTCAGAACGACCGGCAGCCGCAGAATACCCTCGCGGCGAAGGGACAGCTGCAGCTGCACTTCGCCGGGCACGGCATCCTTGGGCACCGTCAGCGTGTGGCTGCCGCCCTCGCCGGCAACGGGTTGCCGCCAGCCGATCGGAAGCTCCCAGGCGATGACTTCCAAGTCCGGTTTCAGTGTCAGTTGGACAGTATCGCCCGGCCGCACGTGAGGGTGATCGACACTCAGTCTGACCGCCGGATCGCGAGGTTCAAAGGTGAAGCCCGGTCGGCCGGTGATGTATACCGGGAATCCGGCAGTCAACGCAAGGGTTAGGCGGTTGCCCGCCCGAAGGGGGGCGATGGGCTCGCCCATGCCGTTGGTGATCTCCACCTTGCCGGCGGAATCGAAAGTCAATACGCGACTGCCCTGGGGCGCGCAGGCGACGACGACATCGCGGTCCGGCCCCTTGAAACGGCAGGCGTAGGCTCCCTCCCCGACGTCGAGTACTCCGGCCAGCCTGCAGCCAGCCAGAGTGGTGGCCAACGTCGCGAGGGAACGGTACCCGGGTTTGAGTCTGAAGTCGCTGCGGATCAAGCCGAAGTTCTGCTCACTTTCGTACGGATCGTTGCCGTCGTTGCGGAAGTCGTACCAGGAGATGTTGGCCGCCACGCCGCTGGCCAGCGAGGCGAGGTAAATGCGAGCAACGAGTGATGCCTGGTTGCGCTCGCTGTAGCCGCTGACCAGCTGGGTCGGGAATCCGATCTCCGTCAGCCACAGTGGTCTGTGTCCACCCAGTTTATGAGCGTCCTGGAGTTCACGGATGTAGCCTTGGTCGTTCAGGCCTCCGCGATAAGGGTGGATCGACAATGCATCGAATTTCCCGCCCTTGTCCATCGTTGTCTTGATGAAGGTGCTGTCGATGCCCGACGTGGCACAGCCCATCACGACGGCCTCGGGATCCTCGGCCTTGATGGCCGCATACGACTGGGCGAGCAGATCGGCGTACATCTCCCTGGGTCCTGTCCAGAAGAAGATGTTTGGCTCGTTCCAGATCTCCCAGTGCTTCACCCGGTCTTTGTAGTGCCGGACGACTTGCCGAGCCCAGTTGGCGTAGTCGCGGATTCCCTCCGGTGTGTTGGGTTTGGTCCATCCTGACCAATAGGCGAGCAGGCCGTAGACCTGGATACCATGTCGGCGGTGGATATCAACGACCTGATCGTAGAAGGACCAGTCCAGTTTGCCCTGCCGGGGCTCGATGCGATGCCACTGGAACTCCTCCCGGGTCCATTTGACGCCCGCGCGCTGGGCAAGGGCGGCCACCCGGTTCATATTCTCGATGGCCTCGGGGTTACCGCCCCATCGGTAGAGGTAGACACCCATGCCGATGGGGCTATTGAGGTCGAGGTCCGCCGAGCCGGCCGACTCCGGTTCCCGAGCGACTCCGATAGAGGCGGGCGGAGTGGTGGAGCCCGGGGCCACCCATCTGAACACCGCGTCCAGGGCGTTGAAATCACCCATCGGGGAGGTGAACTCTTGGATCGTTGACCCCCCGGATGCCGGCAGGGTCAGTTCGGTCGCATCCATCTTCGTTCGCCGGTCCACACCACGAATGTCGCACACCAGCCGCCCGATGACCTCCTCCTGTCTCAGGTTTGTAACCCGCACGGAGAACCGGGCTTGACCCTTGTCGAGATGGGCGTCGGGCACAAGAAGCGTGTCGTGGCCCGGGGGCATCTCTGTGTCCACCTCCAGTCGCTTGAGCCGGATCTGGCCGTGCGCCGGACCGCTCGCCTGCTCAAGCCGGACTTCGGCCATTCGCAGGGGAAAGCGAACCACGCCGTCGTCCTGGCCACCCCGATGCGCCCAGTCAGTCATTGAGCCGAGTGCTACCTCGATCGTCTGCTCGCCCTTGCCATCGAGACGACCGATCATGCGGGAGAATACCTGGAAGTGTGACCCCATGCTGGCGTGGACGGCGACACCGGCCGCGTCGGTATCGAGCACCAGCCTCAACTTGACCGGCTTACCCATCAGCGAGAAGTCACGGCGCAGGCCTGGCGCGTCTCCGGGGTTGAAGGCGAACCTCCAATTCTGGCCGTCCAGCTTGTTTCCGGCCCCACCGCGGACGCTCCAATGAGTGTTGCCGGAGAAGTCGTCCGGAACGTAGGTCGAGAGACCCGTCCGGTCTGGGCCACTGCTCGCCAGTAGTTCGACGTCGTCCAGCCGAAGCACGCCGACCCGCGGCTCGTCGCTGTTCTCGATGAGCACAGCGAACCGTCTGGCCGGGAACTTGACCTTCCCATCCTTGGCCCCACCCCACGAGGATTGCCAGTGCCCGAGATCGACCTCCACTTGCTGCCAGTCGGCGAAATGGTATTCGAGCGGCTTCTGAAAGGTCTGGCCCCCGGAGTCCGTCGTTCGGAACGTGAGCTTGTGTCCGCCGGGTTTCTTGATCCAGAGCCGCACCGTCCGAGCGGTGTTGCCCTCGGGAAGTGCGAATCCGGCCTCGACGTAGTTGCCGCCGCCGGTAAAGTCGTACTGCAGAGCGAGGCACCCGCGAGCGACGTGGCCTTCACGGCCATCCCAGGCGATCGCGCCCCGGGCCCCGGGAAACTCCGGTCCGCCGTTGAAGCTCCACGTTTTCGCCGACGCCGCGTCGTCGAAGCTGATCGGTCGCGCCTTGAGGATGGCAGCGGGCAGTGCGGCCAACATGCCGGCGAGCCACGTCGTCACCCGTAAGCGAGGATCCATCATGGCCTGCCTCCCATTGCGCAACACAACGGACATGCCACGCACAGCGCCAAAGGAAGGTAGTCTTATTTCCGGCGATCGTCCAGCACCGCTGCCGGGGGTTGTTGTGCGGGATGCAGGCTTGTTACTGGCCGCATGCAGGCCGAGGATGGTACCATTCCCGCACCCGGTCAGGTCGGGGTGCCTCCGGCCGACCTCCGAGAGGATGATGAGCAAGGACCGACACCCAACTTTTGACGCCTTCCGCGGCTTGGCGATCCTCGCGGTGATCGCCCTGCACTGCCTGAACAGGCCCCCGGAGCGAGCGGATGCCTCCGACAGCCTTTTGGCGGGCTTGAACCAGGCGTTCCTTGTCTTGTGGCGACCGTGGCTGGTATTCGCCGTGCCAGTTTTTCTGTTCATGTCGGGCTACTTCCTGTGCAAGACCAGGATCAACAGCTGGGCGGAGTACCGCGCGCACCTCAAGAAGCGTCTGCCTCGCATTCTCATCCCTCTGGTCACGTGGTGGCTTGTGGGACGGCTCATCCTGGCAGGGGTCATGATCGCCTACTTCCGCTCGGCACAGACCGACATGTCCGACGTGGCCCAACGGGAGCTTTACTTCACGATCGCCTTTTTCATTCAAGGACCGTACTACTACCTGATTGTGCTGGCCCAGATGTACGTCGTACTGCCGGTGCTGGCCTGGCTGAACCGGATGGAGCTTGGGCGGCTGGGGCTGCTGGCCTTCTGCATCGCGTGGCTGGCTTTCCGGCAGCCGCGACTGTCGCAGTGGACCGTGCTCCTGCTTATCCCCTGGCTGCTGTATTACCAGTTGGGAATGTTCGTCGGCAACCGCGCCAGACTCAATTACCGCAGATACCGCAAGCTGATTGTGGCGGCCGTCGTTATCTTCGGCTTCCTGGGTGTCCTGGTGAGCCTTGCCCAGCTCTGGGGGTATGCGGCCGCACCCGCGGTGTCCGGAATCGCGCCCGTGGAAGCGGCCTATTCCTGTTCCGTCATTGCTTTGATGCTTCTGCTGGCCGAATCTCGGTGGGCTCCGGGCTGGCTGGTCCGGCTGGGGGGCTACTCGTTCGGCATTTACCTGATCCACATGCTGTTCGTTGTCCTGGCAGTCACCCTGGTTCGCCAAGTGGAATGGCTGTGGTCCTTCCATCCGCTCTATCACGCCGTGGTGGCAGCGGCCACACTGGCGGGGTCTGTCCTCTTCATCGCGGGCGTGCGGCGCCTATTGCCACAGAGGATCTGCCAGAGGTTCCTGGGATTCTGACATGCCCAGCCGCAGCATTCGGGGTGACCGTGGGAGCAAGGAGGAGCCACACCCTCCTCCCGCCCTGCCAAGAGGGCACCCCTGCCGGTGGTCGGTTGCTCCGTGGACGAAGAAGGGCACCTCGGATTATGCTGTTACGGTCAATGAACCATGGACTCGAACGGGGTGGTGAAGATGAATACAGCACGGCACATGTCCCGCTGGCACACCATCGTGCGGAATGGGCGACCAGGAAGACCTGAAGGTACTCTGCTTCTCGCGGGCCTCGCTGTTCTGACGATCGCCCTCTCCGCGTTCGGGCAGGCGTCCGGCGGGCGTTCGGCCTCCGCCGGCAACCGCGAGCGCTTCGTCATCATGGTGGATCCGGCGGCATTCGGACCGGCTGCCCAGGTTTTCCAGGAGGAGTTGAAGCGGCGTTTTGCGGCCGACAAGAACGCACCGGACCTCGTGCTGGTTGAAGGCGCCGAGCCGAAAGCCCTGGCAGGAAAAGTACTTGCCGTGACGGCCGACGGCGGCGCACTTCCGCAGGGTCTGCTCGATGTCCGCTGCAGCGCCGTCCCCGACAAGCCTTCGCAGGCCTACATCGAGGTCTATCACAGCCCCTTTGGAGCCATCGCCCGGGATCATCTTGAGAGCCCGGAATACAGCTTCAAGTTCGCCTCCTCGTCGGCTCTGCTGGCGATCAGCCTGCGCCAGTGTCTGGCATCCACGCGCGGCGGCGATCGAGCCCTTTTCGGGGAGACAGAAATGCGTATGGCCACCGACGCCAATCCGCACTTGCCGCGCGAAATCCTCGGCAGGACGGTGCGTCTGGTCTGCCAGGAACCCAAGCCGCTCGTCACTGGCCGTGCGGTTCGGCTCGCGTCACTCGTGAAAGAGGCCGTAGTAGGCGTTTCAGAGCAAACGAGCACGTGTCATATGATGGGTCTCGTTTCAGAGAAAATGATCGGGACTCTTATGCAGCAGCTACCCGCCGAGGTTCTGATTCGAAAAAGGAACGAGCTCGTTGGGGCGCGCATCGAACGGGTACAGGGGCTGCCCATAGCCGACAGAACGCTTCTTGGCAACGTTGAGGTCCGCGTGTTCAAGTACGAGTACCCGGACAAGGAGTCCTTGAAGCTGGCCGACCGACTGGCGGCCCAGGCTGCCGGCCGGGAACCGCCCGACCAGGTCGGCAAGCTGGTCGCGACGGTTCGCCCTTCCCCATCCGGGCTCTACGTCATCAGCGGTCTCGATCCGCTCGCGCCATACGTGATTCGTTTCATCGACACAAGCAAGGATCGCAAGGACCTGTTTCGCCAGCTGGACGAGGTCCCGTTCGTGACCAGCTCGCGTCAGGGGATCGTTCGAACCGTGCCGGGGAAACACAGCCGGTACCTGCCCTTGCCGGATGAGTATCGGCCGCCGCCGCCCGTTCTGCCGGATGCTAAGGTGATGGATTACGTGATCGAAGGGGCGACGGTCTTTGACGGATCGAAGGACAAGCCGCGATTCACCGCCGATCTGGGCGTGATCGGGGAGCGAATCACGGCCATCGGCGATCTGTCCACCGTGACCCGTCGAGGCACGATCGTGGGCCGCGGCCTGTTCCTGATGCCTGGTTTCGTGGACATCCACAGTCACGCCGATGACAACGTGCTCAAGGTTGCCGACGCCCCATCGCACATCCGCCAGGGCATCACCACGGTACTGGCCGGCAACTGTGCCGCTTCTCCGCTGGGCATCGGTGCCTTCCTTGACCAGCTGGATCGCAAGGGCAGCCCGGTGAACCTGGCCGTGCTCATCGGCAACGCGCCGGTGCGCGAGCGGGTGATGGGCAAGCGCAAGGGACTGCCCACCACCGAGGAGATCTACCGGCAGAAAGAGCTGGTGGACCTGGCCATGGAGGAGGGCGCGTTCGGCATGTCCACCGGTCTGATTTACGCGATCAGTGAGCAGGCCTTCCCGCTGGAACTTGCAGAACTTGCCAAACAGCTCAAGCCCTACGGCGGATTCTACGCCAGCCACATCCGCGACGAATCCGACGGCGTACTCGGTGCGGTCCGCGAGGCCCTGTTCATTGGCGAGCTGGCCGAGGTACCCGTCCAGATCTCGCACATGAAGGCCAACCACAAGCGCAACTGGGGGGCGATGGAACGTTATCTGGAGATCATGAAGGCCGCGCGCACGCGTGGCATGGACGTCACTGGCGACCAGTACCCCTGGCGAGCATCCGGCCCCGCGGCCCACTACACGCTCCACAAGCTGCTGGTCCGGGACGCGATCCGCGCCGGCACGCCGGAGGTCATCCTGCTCAAGAACATGCCCGGACCATACGCCAAATACTCTGGACGACCGCTGACCGAACTACTCGCCGGCGAGAAGATCACGCCCCAGCAACTGATCGACAATCTCAAGCTGACCGAGGACTCGCCGGTTCACGCGACCTACCTCTGCATCGGCGAGGAGGACTTGTGCCGAGCCATGAAGGAGGACATCGTCATGGTCTGCACCGACGCCGGGCTGGCTTCGAGTGCGGACATTGCCGGCGGCAAGGTGACCGACGCCCACCCGCGCAAGTTCCGAACCTATCCCGAGTTCTTCGCCCGTTACGTGCGCGATCGCAAGATCCTGTCCTGGGAACTGGGCGTCTACAAGTGCACCGGGCTGCCCGCCCAACGACTGAAGCTGACTGATCGAGGAGTAATCAAGCCGGGCGCGTTTGCCGATCTCGTGCTGCTCGATCCGGCCAAGCTCGACCCGGGCAGCGACTTTCGCGACCAGGCTCCGCCGCCCAGGGGGATCCAGTGGGTATTCCTCAACGGCCGGCCCGTTCTCAGAGACGGCCAACCCGTCGACCTTCTCGCGGGCAAGGCGCTTCACGGTTATGGACATGAGAGACCGTAGCCCGAATCGGTCATTGCAGCGAGACCAGAGGAGAACCGCGACCGGAGCTGCCGACGCATCCTCAGTGGCGACCACACGGTTCACGTCATTTGCGTTCAGCGCCCATCACTTCGCCCTGTCCCCTGACACGCGTCGGCGAGACTAGTACAATGCGCGCCTTGGCAGGGTCTCCGCAGGCCGAGTGCCGCGCCGACCCGGTTTTGGACGGCAGTTCACTTGGGAAGAAAGGACACGACATGACCAATCACCAGGACGATCACTCACGGCGGAGCGTCATTGCCGGCGGCTTGGGAGTCGCTTCGGCCGCTCTGCTGGCTTCAGGGCGCGGGCCCTCTGCCCTGGCCCGGCCTGCTGAACCCATCGCGCAGCCTGAGGCCCTGAAGGTCGCCCCCGGCGACGACATCCGCTGTGGGATCATTGGCGTCGGCGGGCGGGGTACAGGGGTACTGGAAGCGATCAATCATGTGCCCGGCGTCCGGGTGACCGCCATCTGCGACATCGACGAGGCCAAGACCAAGGCCGCCGCCGCGAAAGTCGCTGCTGACCAGCCCCGGCTGTTCAAGGACTACAAGGAGCTGGTCAGCTTCAGCCCCATCGACGCCATCTTCGTCGAGACGCCCTGTTACCTGCACGCCGAGATGGTGGTTGAGGTGATGAAGTCGGGGCGGCACTGCTACGGTGAGAAGCCGATGGCCCTCAGTGTGGCCGACGTCGAACGGGTCGTTCAGGCGGTCGAAGCCAGCCGCAGGGTGTACCAGGTCGGAACGCAGCTTCCCTACGCGGCCCCCTGGTTCGGAGCGATCAAGGCGGTGAATGAGGGCGCCATCGGCAAGCCTATTCTGATCCGGGCCCACCGGATGAATGGCGGCGACCTGCCTCATCACATTCCCTGGTTCTTCGACCGGAAACAGTGCGGGGATATCATCCTCGAGCAGGCGGTCCACGAGTTTGACATCTTCAACGCCCTGCTTCAGGACATCCCGGAACAGGCGTGCGGCTTCGGCGGCCAGGCCATGATGTTCAAACCCGCCGGCCGGAACATACGCGATCACTATGCCCTTGTCTTCGACTACGGGAAGGACCGCAAGGTCGCCTATTCGCATGCCTACATATCCGTACCCAACGTACCGTGCGACGGGCGATCGGAGTTCGTTTACGGCACCGGTGGGGTGGTGGACGTCGAGTACGGCATGATCTACCCGCGTGACGGAAAGCCCCGGAAGGTCGAAGAGGAGCCGAAGGGCGACTCCACGCAATTGGCGGTCAACCATTTCTTCGAGTGCGTGCGTAACAGCCGGCGCCCCCTGACCGATGTGACCCGCGGACGCAACGGTGCGCTGGTTGCCCTCCTGGGGCTCAAAGCCCTGGATACCGGACGTACGGTGACCATGAAGGAGCTGCTGAGTCAGGGATACTCAGCGTAGTTGTCACCACCGGTCGGCTGTCGCGCGGGACACTTCCGGCGAGCGTCGGGGCGGCTGCCCTATCTGCGCGTCGGGCTGCTCAGCTGGGGCAACTGGCTTTGCTCACGACCTTGACGTACTGAACCACTACGGCTAGATTGTGCTTTTAGCGTCGAATTGCCTTTTCAGAGGACGTACCTCGGCGTGATTCCCTCCAGTATCCAGCACCATTGCGGTCTTTTTGGCGTGTTTGGCCACCCCGAAGCCGTGCAACTGACCTATCTGGGGCTCTATGCCCAGCAGCATCGCGGGCAGGAGTCGGCCGGCATCTGCAGCTGCGACCACGGTCCGATCAGCCGTCATGCCGGCATGGGTTTGGTGACGGATGTCTTCGATCCGCCGAAGCTCGAGCAGCTGCGCGGAACGATGGCGATCGGACATGTGCGCTACTCGACCACCGGCTCCTGCCAGGCCAGCAACGCTCAACCCCTTCTGGTGAACTACGCTCGCGGGCAAGTAGCCGTCGCCCACAATGGCAACCTTATCAACGCCGCCCTGCTGCGCAACGAGTACGAGGAGCATGGGGCGATCTTCAACACCACCAGCGACACCGAGGTCATCGTTCACCTGCTGGCCAAGCCTCGTCATCTGGATCGTTCCGATCAGATCGTCCACATTTTGAGTCATCTGCAAGGCGCGTTTTCGTTGTTGTTCCTTTTTACCGACCGCATGGTGGCCGCTCGCGACCCGTTCGGGCTGCGTCCCCTGGTCCTTGGCAAGCTGGATAACGGAGCCATCGTGGCCGCGAGCGAGACGACTGCTCTGGACATTGTTGACGCCGAGTTGCTCCGCGAGGTGGCGCCGGGTGAGGTCGTGACCATCTCCGATAAGGGCTTGAGCAGCAAGTGGATTGCCCCCCCCGGCGCGGTCCAGCCGGCTCACTGCATCTTCGAGCAGATCTACTTTGCAGACCCGGCCAGCGACGTGTTCGGCGAGAATGTCCACCTTGTTCGAGCGGCCATGGGCCGGCGGTTGGCCGGGGAGGCCCCGGTCGAAGCCGACATGGTCATGGCCGTACCCAACTGCGCCCGCTGTGCCGCGATCGGCTACTCTCAGGCCAGCGGCATCCCTTACGGCCGCGGCTTTACCGTCAGCCACTACGCCGGCCGGTCGTTCATCATGCCCGAACAGAGCATGCGCGATCTGGCGGTGAAGATGAAGCTCAACGTGATCCGGAGTAACGTCAAGGGCAAGCGACTCATCGTGGTCGAGGACTCGGTCGTTCGTGGGACGACGACTCGCGGCAAGGTCGGGGCGCTGCGCAAGGCCGGCCCCAAGGAAATCCATCTCCGCGTGGCCAGCCCGCCCATCCGCCACCCCTGCTACTTCGGCATCGATTTCCCCGACCCGTCTGCTCTCATCGCCAACAACCGGTCGGTGGATGAGATCCGTGACTATCTCGGTGTTGACTCGCTCCACTACCTCTCGGTTGAAGGCATGCTGTCCTGTGTCAAGCACCCCCCCACCCACTACTGCACGGCCTGCTTCACCGGCAAGTACCCGATGCCCGTTGATCACCCGGTCAACAAACTCGCGTTTGAGCAGCAGCTCAAGATCTTCGACTAGTGCGACGACGACTCAACGCCGCCATCTCCTCATCTGGCGGGCAAGCACCTGCCGGATCATCGACCGGGCTGGGATGCGGCGGTCTCCAGGGATGCACACACGATCGCCTTGTCGTTGCGAGCGAAGACGTGACGATTCGCGAATGCCGGATGCGACCAAACGACGTCGCGTCGGCGCACCCGATTCGTAGGCTCGATCAGCCTGGCCCGGCTCAATTCCTCATACCCCTTCGGACTGAGGCGCGCGGTGATGAGCTCGCCCTGCTCGTTGGCGATGAAGACCCGATCGCCGCACGGAATCAGAAAGGCGTTCCACCAGCGGTCATTGCCCGTCGGCTGATAAGTTTCCCACACTCGCGCGCCGGTCTCGGCGTCCAGACATCGCAGGGCACCGTAGCCGCCCACCGCATACAGGTATCCGTCCTTCAGCCATGGCGTGGACATGAGGCAATGGACCTTCTCCGTGTCCAGTTCGCTGTCGCTCTCGCCTTTCCACAAGACGGTTGCGGCCGACCGGGTGGCCGCGAGGCGGAGCATGAGCGGGCCGTTGTAGAAAGTCGAGACGAAGAGCCGGTGTCCGTCAGTAATCGGGGTGGCGATCGAAAGACCGCTCTCACAATGAAAGGGCTGTCGCCAATGGACTTCGCCGCTGTGGGGGTCGAGCGAACACAACTCCTCTGGCATCCACACAATCAGCTGCCGGGTCCCGCCCGCCTCGATGATCACCGGCGGGCAATACCCGATCTCCCGGGCTGACAGCGACCGCCAGATCTCGCGGCCGGTGTCCTTGTGAAAGACCACGACGGCCGCAGTGTCGGCTCCCCCGATGAGGGCGATCAACCGCTCGCCGTCGACCAGCGGAGCGCTGGCGAAGCCCCACACCGGCACCGGAGCACGGTAGTCCTTGACGCAGTCCTTGGTCCAGAGGATGCGGCCGTCGCATGCATCGAGGCAGAAGAGGTGCCCCATCGCACCGAGGGTGTAGACCTTGGCGTCGCGCACTGTGGGTGTAGCCCGGGGGCCCGAGTCGTAGCTCACGCCATAGGTGCAGGCGTACTCGTGCCGCCAGAGCAGCTGGCCGGTGCCGACATCCAGGCAGAGTACACGCTCGGTATGCTTGTCCCTGTCGCGGTCGGTGACGAAGACTCTGCCCTCTGCCACCGCCGGGCCGGCGTAACCGGGCTTGATCGCCACACGCCAGCGGATCGGAAGCTGGCCGCCCTCGAAACGATCGGCGATGCCGGTCTCGCGCCAGACACCGTCGCGCAGCGGACCGCGCCACTGAGGCCAGTCATCCGCCGAAACGGACAGACCGCCCCCCTGAAGGACAGCCAGGAGTGACCCCATGATCAGGGAGGAACGCACGATCCGGTTTGAACCTCCGCCGAGAAGCAGGGGCAGCGATGATCCGCCAGCCGCGCAGCGGGCATCGGAACCGCTCAGACGCCGCACTCTTCACGGCTCATTTCCTGCTCAAATCCACGCAGACAGCCTTCTTCAGGTTGCGGGCGAAGAGCTTCCCCTGGTGCAGCGCGGGAATCGTCCAGCACCGTCCGTCGAGGATTGAGGCCGTCGCCGTCGGCTTGAACTCTTTCGGTGAGACTGGAGCGATCATCAACTTGCCGCTTTCGGTCAGGACGATCAGGTGGTTGTCGGCCAGGAGAACTGTCGAGTTGGCCGTGCGCTCGCGGACGTCCCAGAGGATCTTCCCGGTCATGAAGTCAACCGCCTTCAGCGACTTCTCGTCTCCGCCATACAACACACCGTCCCTGAGGACGCACGACTGGAATTTGTTGACGATGTTCTTGTTCCGCCAGATCTCCTTGCCTTCCAGTTTGTCCCCGGCCGCGGCCATCTTGAACAAGGCGCACCCGGTACCATAACCGGAAGTCAGGAAGAGATGGCCGTCGTGGAAGATGGGGGACGAGGCATTAACGTCGTAGGAGGTTTTCCAGGGGGTCTTCCAGACCTGCTTGCCGGTCTTGGCGTCGGCGATGATCACGCACTTGCCCATGAAGCCGACGATGTACCGCTTGTCTTCGAAGGTGAAGGGGTAGGGCGTGGCATACCCCGCCTGCTCGTCGCCGCATTTCCAGACCGTCTTTCCGGTCATCTTGTCCAGAGCGAGGAGCCCGCCGTCGGCGTTGCCGGGCGTCACCACAGCCAGATTGCCCTCAATGAGGACCGAGTTGCTGTAGCCCCACTGAGGTTCGTTGTTGCCCTTGTACCGCCAGATCTCATCGCCTTTGGCCGCATCGAAGCACAGTACCAAGCCGTGCCCGCCGACGATATAGACTCTGCCGCCATCGAATGTCGGCGTGGCCCGTGTTCCGTCACCGCCTTGTCCGTCTTTCCTTTCCGACTCGAATGCCTGCTGCCAGACGATGTCGCCCGTCCCGGCATCCAGGCAGTAGAGCACCTGTTTCCTTTCCTTGGTGCCACAGGTGAACACCTTATCGCCTACACAGGCGAACGAACTGAAGGCCGCGCCGATGGGTTTGTCCCAGAGGATCTTCGGAGTCTCCGTCCAGGTGGTAGCGAAACCCGTCTCCGAGCTGATACCGTCGTGGTTCGGCCCTCGCCAATGGGGCCAGTCACCTGCGGCTGCTGGCAGAGGACACGCAACAACGCCGGCGAGCAGAATGAGGCAAGCCACCCACGCGGTTTTCATATGAGATCTCCCTTCGAAGAAAGGCCGAAACGATCTTGTTCTCCCGTCAAGGCATTCCCCGACCCACGCCGGGGATTCTAAGCTGCAGGGGAGTCCTCGGCAACCACACAACGTCTCGTGGGCATGTCAGAGAGTCTCGATGGTGATGTGTTCGTTGGTGTAGATGCAGATTCCCGCCGCAATGAGGAGGGACTCACGAACGATCTGGTCGGCCGGTAGGGCTGAATGGCGCAGCAGGGCCCTTGCCGCGGCGCCGGCGTACATCCCACCCGAACCGATGCCGATGATACCGTCGGTAGGCTCGATGACATCGCCTGCCCCGCCCAGAATCAGGGACGTGTCCTGATCCACGACGGCGAGCATGGACTCCAGCCGCCGCAGAATACGATCCGTCCGCCAGTCCTTGGCCAGCTCGATGGCCGCCTTGCGCAGGTTGCCCTTGAACTCGTCGAGCTTGCGTTCGAACCGGTCCAGAAGGGCGAACGCGTCGGCCGCCCCGCCCGCAAAGCCACAGAGCACTTTGCCGCCGCATAGTCGGCGGATCTTGCTCGCATCGTGCTTGACGGCCGTCGCGCCGAGCGTCACTTGCCCATCGCCGCCGATGGCGCTCATTCCGTCGCGGCGGACAGCCAGAATCGTCGTACTTCGGACGATGTGCTCGGATCTGCTCATATGGAGATTACCGTAACCGCGACCCTGACGTTTCGCAACCTGATCCTGCGTGTAGTGTTCATACACAAGAAGCCGTATGATGTGTGGACCGAGAAACGAAGTATTCGCCGAAACGGCAGGAGGTGCGCGCATGGGCGGCAGATCGCTGATCCGCATCGGAGGGCTGGCCGTGGCGGTGGCCTTGGCCGGCTGCAACAACAAACCGCGGTCTGCGGGAACGGAAGCCGCCCCCAGCGACCAGGTGACGTCGTCGGCCGCCGCGGGTGAGACGAAGCCGTTCCCGGGTCCTGCCGTGGCCCGCTCGGCGTCTGAACCCGCTACCGGGCGGCCGGTTCCGGCTTCACTTCCCACGTCGACCTACGACTCGACGCCCCCTTACCCGGTTCGCATCTTCGTTCGTTCGCCGGAAGACGAGCAACCCGGCTGGCTCAGGATTCTGTCGCTGATCGATCCGAAGGCTGCCGCCGCATGCAGCGGGCAGTTTGCCGTGAAGAACCAGATCGAGGTGACAACTGACAACGTACGGCAGATCCGCATCCACATCAGCCACTTGCCCCTGGCCGAGAGGAAACGAATCATCCTCCGCATCGACGACCAGCCGATTGAGCTGGCCCGCAAGAACCGGGACTACGTCATCCTGGAACGGCGCACCACCGGCGAATGGAATGTCGCCAAGTCTCTCCCGTAGCGAATATCTATGAAGGTTGCCGTCATCATCAATCCGGTCTCCGGGGCGAGCAAGACCGGTTCCCGGCTGCGCGAGCTTATCCCTCGGCTTCGACGCGACGGTCACCAGGTCGAACGATGGCCGACCACCGGACCGGGTGACGCCCGCCGACTGGGCCAGATGGCCGCCCATCAGGCCGACGCAGCCGTGATCGTCGGCGGCGACGGCACAGTGTGCGAGGCGGCCGATGGTCTGGTCGGCAGCACGGTTCCCATGGTTCTGTGGCCGGCGGGTACGGAGAACCTCGTGGCACGGTCGCTGGGCTTCAAGGCCGATCCAGAGACAGTGAGCCGTTGCCTGAGCCGTGGCCGGACGATGACAATCGACCTGGGTAAGGCCAACGGGCGATCTTTCACCGTGGTCGCCGGCGTCGGCTTTGATGCCGAGGTGGTCGAACGACTGACCCGGCTGAGGACCGGGCATATCACCCATCTGTCCTATTTCTGGCCATTGTGGCGGACGTTCTGGGAGCATCGCTGGCCACGGATACTGGTCGAGGCGGAATCACCGGCGGGGACGATCCGTTGGGACGGTCGCGGGCTGGTTTTTGTCGGCAACATGGCCCGCTATGCCCTTGGACTGCCTGTGGTCCGTGACGCCAGGCCGGACGACGGGCTGCTCGACCTTTGCATCCTGCCCTGCACCAATCACGTCCAACTGATCGGGCATTCGCTCCGTACGCTGGTTAAGCGGCACGTCGAGCGTCCCGGCGTTCTTTACGAACGGGTAACACGGCTGCGCGCAACCTCCCCAAGCTTGGTGCCCTATGAGGCCGACGGCGAAGCGGCCGGTTGCCTGCCTCTGAATATCGAGATCCGGCCGGCCGCCATCCGAGTCAAGGTTCCACCCGCACCGCCGAGCAGGTAGAATCCGGTACCATGACCACGCAGACTCCACTGGACATGGACGCGACGCCAAGTGCTCGGCCGGTCGCCATTGGACCCGTCCGCATCGGGCCGGGGTGCCCACTGACCCTGCTAGCCGGCCCTTGCGTCATCGAGTCCCGCGAACACACCCTCCGCCTGGCCGAAGGCGTCCAGCGAGTCGCCCAGAGCCTGGGCCTCTCCTTGATCTTCAAGGCCAGTTTCGACAAGGCCAACCGATTGAGCCTACGCGGCTTCCGAGGGCCGGGCCTCGACGAGGGGCTGAAGATCCTGGCCGAAGTGCGTCAGGCGATCGGTCTGCCGGTCGTCTCGGACATCCACGATCCCGCGCAGGCGGCCGTCGCCGCCAACGTGCTCGATCTGCTTCAGATTCCTGCCTTTCTCTGCCGCCAGACCGATCTGCTCCAGGCTGCCGGACAGACCGGCCGACCGGTCAACATCAAGAAGGGTCAGTTCATGTCGCCGGAAATGATGCGCCTGGCGGTCGAGAAGGTGAGGGAGGCAGGTGCGCCCGGCGTGTTGCTCACCGAGCGGGGTACGTTCTTCGGCTACGGCCGGCTGGTCAACGACATGACCGCGATTCCGCGTATGGCCGTTTGGGCTCCGGTGGTCTTTGACGCCACGCACTCCTGTCAATTGCCCGGCGAAGGCGGAATACAGTCCGGCGGGCAGCGTGAGATGACTCCGGTGCTCGCGAAGGCGGGGATCGCCGCGGGGGCTCACGCCCTGTTCCTGGAAGTTCACGACCGGCCCGACGAGGCCAAGAGCGACTCGGCCACCGTCTGGCCGCTGGACCGACTCAGCGATCTGCTGGCTGAGTGCTTGCGGGTATTCGAGGTGACGCGCGGGTAGTGGCGGCGGTGGCCTTGGCCTCCCTTTCCACGGATTCGATGACGCGTTTCCACCGCGGCCCGCCCAGCGTCGCGTCGTGAAAGCGCTGTTGAGCGATAGGCAGAATGATCGAGGCCGGTTCCCCTCCGAGTCTGGCCAGGCATTGGAGATTGCCGGCGAAAGCCTGCCACCACGGAGCAGAATGCTCCGGGACCTCCTGCCAGATCCGGTTGAACAGGGTGACGGCTTCTTCCGGTTTACCCGTCATGAGCAAACAGGTGGCCTCACCCAGCCGGACATCGATCCGCGAAGCGACGTTGTCCGGGAGCTGGTCCTTCGGAAGAGTCGCCAGCTCCCGGAATACGGGTAGAGCGGCGTGAGCCTTACCGGCATCAATCAGCGACCAGGCTCGCCAGACGCGGATCAGAATCGCGTCGCTGGATGTCACCTGGTCGGGACGGTCCTGGAACCACGCGAGGAGCTGGTCGGCCAGCCGGACCGCTTCCTCGGCCAGTTCTGTGACTACCTGATCGTCGCCGCTGTCGCTCGCCTCCGCGATCTCCTCGCGCATGGTCTCGAGGAGTCGGGCCATCACCGGTCCGGCGTGCTCCGGGTCGGCCCTGAGGAACCGTTCGACCACCTCGCGAGCCTCGGCGAGTTTCTTGAGTTGCCGCAGGGCAAGGACCCGCTCGCGCAGAGCCGCCCCCACCGCGACTGGACAATCCGGGAACCGCTCCTCGAATGATGCGAGGACCTCCTCTGCCGCCGCCGAGCGAGCGATCAACGGCGAATTGAGCAGGTCCGCCTGCAGCAGCACGGTGTCGGCCACCAGGCAGTGCTCGGGATCACCGGCCTTGTCTGCCCCCCGGCCTCTGGCAAAGGCCACCGTTTCTTGAGCCGCCTTCAGAGCCTCCTCTGCCATCGCTCCCAGGTCGGCCTTGGCTGTCTTGGGGTCACCGGCCGCCTGCTGGAGCAGGACTCGCAGGCAGCGGGCCCGCCGTGCCGCCGCCTTGAGGGCGTTGGCATCGTCAGGGGCGACGGCGGCATACTCCTTGGCCGCTTCCCGCCACTGTCCCCCATCCTCAACCGCCCGGGCGATGAAGTACTGCAGTCGCTTGGTCTCGGGGGTGTTTGGGGCCAGGTCGCGAAGCAGCCGGCCGGCCCGAAGGAAGGCCCCACGTGCCTCAGGGGTCTCGCCATGTTCCGGCAGACGCAGCATTTCCTGGGCAATGGCCACGGCCTGCCCGACCGCGATCAGCGCCCGGTCGTGCCGAGGGTACCTGCGGGCCAGATCACAGAGGACGCTGCAGGCCTCAAGGGAGTCTCCGGCCAGATAGAACCCTCGCCCCAGCAAGAACATCAGCTCGCCCACGGTGGCTGGCGGCGTACCCTCGGGCGGTTTGGCGGCCACACCCAGCAACATGTGCACCACCCCCTTCAGGGCGGCGTCCTCGCGGCGCCGATCGGGCTGACAATCGGTCACCAGGTTGTGCAGGGCGGCCCCCGCCAGGAGCTGCATCTGAAAGGCGGCCGGAGAGGTCAGTTCCGGAAGCGAGTCCATCCCCAGACCGAAAGCCGCGTACACCATCTCGCGATGTGTTGTGGACACATCCGCGAAGCGCTGAACAGGGGCGAGGGTTCCGGCGGTTCCATGAAACCTCGTGGCCGCCGCCCGGAGATCCCCCTGACGGGCAAGGATGTCCGATTCCAGGATCGCGATGGCCAAAGACGCCGACTTGTCGTCCGGCCGGGTCTGCTCGGCCCATTGTCGGCCTTGGGCCACAGCCCCGAGGGCCTCGGTGAACTTGCCGGCGTCGCGGAGACCACGGATCTGTTCGAGAATACCGAGCAATGACGCCCACCGGAGTCGCTGGCGCTCCGCCGGATCGCCGACCTTGGTCATCGTGGCCAAAATCCGCCGGGCGTGGGCGGCGCCTTCATCGAACCGCTTGAGCTGGCGGCACGACACGGCCGCGACCACCAAGGTATTGCAGCGCAGTGCCTCCTGGCCGGGGTTCTGACTCTCGGTCCAACCCTGCCGTTCCGTGACCTCCTGGAGAAGCTCCGTGAAGGCAGCCGACCGCTGCTGTTCGTTCAGATCGGTGCTCAACGCCCGATAGAGTCCTGCCCAGAGCGAGAGCATGTTTGCCTGGCGATCGGCGGTCTCCAGCTCGCGCAGGGCGCCCGAAGCCGTGGCCTGGACAACGGCCTGCTCGTCCATCTCGCCCACTCTGTTCCAGGCGGCCTGGATATCTCTCCTTAGACCGCCCAGTGTCTCGATGGCGGCGCCGGCGGCCGACGCAACGCTGGCCCGTGCCCGCCCGCCGAATTCGTGAAGCAGCACTGCCTCGAAGGCATCAGGGGCAAGACGTTCCAGATAGTCACGGGCCAGTTCGATCTGCCACTTCAGGCGGTTTCGGTCCTTCGGCCGCTGGGCAAGCAGCTCGATCAGGATCGCGCTCGCCTCGCCAACCTTGGCACGCCGCTGGTACGCGGGTAAGCCGGCGGCCTCCACCTGGGTCAGGAGGTGGTCGCGCCGCCGGGACTGTCGCGTGACCAGATCGGCAGCCGGGTTGTCGGTGTCGTACTGAGCCAACCAGTCGGTGAGCCGCCGGCGGCGCAGCTCCTCGCGAAAGGCGGTCTCGTCCAAGGCCGTCCCGGACGGCGGGGAATCGGCCTTCTCCGCTCTTGCCGGCCAAGCAGCCCCGACAAGGTTCGCCGATATCGCGCTCAGGGCCAGGAGCAGGGCAGAGGTCAACCGCTGGCGGCGAAGGCTCATCTCGCTGCCCCCGCGAACATGATCTTCTGGAATTCGGCCGCCATGGCGGCATTGTAGGCGTTGATCACATCATCCCAGGGCACGTCATCACCGGCCACGAGATACACCGGGGTGCCTTCGTCATAGCCGGGAATCTCGTTGCGGATCTTGCGGAGATGACCGACCAGAGAGCTGGGCGATACTCCGGTCTCCGCCAGCTTGTCGATGGTCACGCGGCATCCCCTCTCGGCGGCGGGGTCGGCCACCAGTCGGATGCGGATCGGTGCACGGGGAACGCTGGCCGCCGCGACATGAGCGGCCGCCTGCCCCTTGACCGGCAAATCAGAGCGCAGCAGACCCTCGATAGCTCCGAATCGGCTGATAGCCATGAACAGGAAAAGGAGATTGAAGACCGTATCGATCATCGGGGTCAAGTTCAGCGACATGACCCAGCTGGACGGTCGGCGGCGACGACGAGAACCGTAGCGGCCGTACCTCCGCCGATAGTCTCCATAGGTCCGCAGCGGCGTCACCGGCGGATGAGGGGCCATGTTGTCAGACTGCTCCGTCATCCAGGGCCTCTCAGCTCACTTGCTGACATCCAGTTCGGCGACCAGTTGAAGCCGTGTCAACCGATTGGCCGCGACCATCTCCATGACCTGGCGAATAGAACCGTAATGGACCCGGCGATCGCCTCGCAGGATGACATCGACTTTCGGGTTGACCCTGGCCAGCTCGCCAAGTCTCGCGTCCAGCTCGCTCCAAGAGGCTACCGGCACCGGGCCGAACATCAAGTCCGGCTCGCCGGTCTCCTTGTTGTACAACAGATTGAGAATGATCTTGTCGGGCACTTTCCGGTCTTCGGCCAGGCTTTCGTGCGGCCGGGGCAGGGACATATCCGGTTTCTCGGCAGAGGCGTAGTGACTGGCGAGCATGAAGTAGGTGAGCAGCAGGAAGGTCACGTCGATGAGCGGCGTCATGTTGAATTGCCACTCCGACGAGCGACGAGATCGAGAGACTGAGGATCGCGCAGCCATCTGGACAGCCCACCACACCAGCGTCTAGAGAGCACCTCGCACGCGCGGAGTGTCCTCCTGGCCCCTGAGAGCATCCGGCGCCGCCCGGCCTTCCGTCTGGATCACCGTGGCCACGAGTTGATCGCACAGCTTGACACACTCGGCCCCGTAGGCATCGATGCGATTCCGCAGGAATGCGAAGGCGCTCAAGGCGGGTATGGCGACGAACAGCCCCCAGAACGTGTTGACCAAGGCGATGGCAATGTCACCAACCAGCTTGCTTGCCTCGGGAACGCCCCCACCGGCCGCGAAGATCCGGTTGAACGCCTGGATCATGCCCACCACGGTACCGAGCAATCCGATCATCGGGGCCACGTTGCCGATCACACTGAGATACTCGATCCGGCGAAGCAGCCGGCCGACCTGCTCGTCCACCGTCTCGACCACGGCTCCCATGGCGACCTCGAAACCGGATCCGATCTGGGAGACACCGGCATAGACCGCCTGGCCGAGCATGTTCGTTTCCTCGCGGGTGATCTCCAGAATGCCCCGTGACTGACCCTGCCGAGCGGCGGCGGCCAGGGCCCTGGCCAGCGACGCGGGAGCTTGTGTTCCGCGACGAATGGTGAACGCGTAGTTGATGATCAGCGTGACGGTAATGACCGAAAGCGGAATCAGGACACACCAGGTAATCGGCCCGCCGTCAATGACGAAGTGCTTGAACAGCGAAACCGGCCGTGTATCCTGCCCCAGCATGATCCCCTGTAGCATCACAGTCGAGCCCAACATCGCAGGTCCTTCCATCCGCCTGGTCTTGCCTTATCCCAATCACCGACTACCTGTTGCTCCTGGCGGTGGGAGCAATGCCTGAGAGTGCGGGGGCCAGTTCGTCGCCCCGCCCCACAACCACAATCGTCAGCCCCGACGGATCGATGATCCGGGCAGCCGCCGCGGTCAGCTCCGCAGGATCGGTGATGGTCGCCAACCGAGCGAGATACTCCTGGTACCAGGTGGGCGGCAATCCCCAGACCCTGAGATTCCAGTGCATGGCGGCAACTCGGGCGGACGTCTCCAAGTCGACCTGGAAGCTGCCAACCAGCGTATCGCGCGCTTGATCCAGCTCTTCCCGGCTCATGTCGCTCGGACGGTTGATCCTGGCCACCTCGCCAAGAACGAGCCTCACGGCTTCGGCGGCCCGGTCGGTCCGCGTGAACGTCGTGATGTGCAGGCGAGCCGCCTCCGACTTGTTGTCGAAGTTGCCGCGGGCGCCGTAGGTGAGTCCTTTCTCAATGCGAAGCACCCGGTTGAGCCGGCTTCCAAACGACGAGCCGAGGATCTGGGAAACGAGACGAGCCGCGGGGTAGTCCCGGTCCCGCCGAGACAAGGGAACGATCTGGCCAACCCGAATCTCCGACTGAGCAGCGTCAGGCTGGTCCACGACGACGATGTGCGTTCGCGGGCCGACTTGCGGAGGTGCGTATCTCCGCCGCTCGGCCTTACCCGTCCAGTCGCCGAACCATCGACGGGCCAAGGCTGTCGCCCGGTCCAGGGCGATGTCGCCGGAGAAGACCAAGGCGCTGACGTCAGGGGCAAAGCAGCGCTTATGGAATCCCACCACAGCCTCGCGGTCGATCTTTCCCAAAGACGCGGAATCACCTTCGATCGGTCGGGCGAGGAAGTAGTCACCGAACACCTCACGGGCGGCGGACCGGTCAGCCACTGTGGACGGGTCCTTCTCCTCGATGGCCCGCCGAGCAGCGGATCGAGCGACGTAGCCGGCCACTTCCTTCTGGGGGAAGGTGGGCTCGCGCACGATCTCGGCCAGCGTCTCGACGGCCAGGTCCAGGTGCTCGGTCAGGGTCCACAGCCGGAGAGACACGTCCTCGTAGTCCGTGTTCTCCGCCAGCGAAATCGCGTGGAAGTCGAGCCTCTCGGCCAGTTGATCACCGGTGTGCCTGGTCGTTCCACGACGGAGCGTGTTCACCACGACGTATGCGAGACCCGCCATCTCGTCCGGATCTTCCCGGGCTCCAATGAGGGTGCTGAAACTGACGGTGACCGCCGGCGTGGAGCGATCGGGGACGACCAGGATTTCCAGGCCGTTCTCCAGTCTGTCCGTCAACGGCAGCGGAATCTCGATCGGCTTGGGAGCCTGCCCCTGGGGCATGTCCTGCGGGCGCGGCCAGTCCAGGACCGGTTCCTGCCTGCCGCCCGATTTGTCTGCCACCTCCTGATCCGTGGCCTTCTTCGCCTCCGGCCGGACCAGTAGAGTCAGACAGTTGTTGTCCCGGAGGACCCGCCGGGCCATGGCCATCACTTCGTCGATCGTCACCCCCCTGAGCCGATCAAGGTCGGTGTTGACGCGGTTGACGTCGCCGAGGATGACGGCCGCATAGCCCAATTGGCCAGCCCGGCCTTGGACCGTCTCACCCGATCGAACGTAGTTGGCAATCTCCTGGTTTCGTGCCTTCTCGAGTTCGCACGAGTCGATGCCCTTCTCCAGAAGGAGCTTGATTTCCTCGCGGATGGCCTTCTCACCCTCTTCCACGGTCACACCCGGTTTCAGCGTCGCGTTGATGACCAACAGGCCGGCCTGTTCCATCGCATGGTTGTAGGCCGACGCACTGACCGCGATCTCCCGCCCCTGGACAAGGCGGCGATACAGGCGGCTGCTCTGCCCCGATCCGAGAATGCCGGACAACAGGTCGGCACACACCGAGTCACGGTCGACGGCGGACGGCGTGTGGTAGACGCAGGCGGCCAACGGAGCCGGGGCCTTGTCGGTCATTTCAACCCGTTTGGGGGCGGTCATCGGTGGCTCAACCGCGGTCACGCGCGGCGGGTCGGCCGCGCGGGCAACCGGTCCCAGATACTGGCGGGCCTTGGCCAGCACTTCCTCGTGCCGGATGTCCCCGACCACGACTAGTGTGGCGTTGTTGGGCGTGTAGAAGGTCTTGAAGAACGTGCGTAATTCACCCGCAGTGGCCGCGTTAAGATGATCGAGCCGGCCGATCGGCGTCCATTGATACGGGTGTACGTCAAACGCCGCGGCATGCAGCTGCTCGCGCAGCGAGCCATAGGGGCGATTCAGCACGCGCATGCGCAGCTCTTCCTTCACTACCTCACGCTCGGCGGCGAAGTACTCCTCGTCGATCCGCAGCCGACCCATCCGCTCGGCCTCCAGCCACAAGACCACGTCGAGCTGGGCTGCGGGCAGCGTCTGCCAATACACCGTCTGGTCGAAACTGGTGTAACCGTTGACCTGAGCGCCGTACCGCTGAAGGTACTTGAAATGATCCTGCGGTCCGATGCGGTCCGAGCCACGGAACATCATGTGCTCGAACATGTGCGCGAAACCCTGCCGGGCGGGATTCTCGTCCTTGCTGCCCACGTGGTACCAGACCTGCACATTGACAATCGGGACATGGTGGTCCTCAAGGCTCAACACCCGAAGGCCGTTCTCCAACCGGTCGTCCCGAAAACGCCAGGCCTCGCGCGCGTCGCCCATGACCAGGGATGCTCCCAGGAATACGCCCCCAAGCCCGACCCAGGCTGCCGTCACCGATCTCATAGCGGCGGGATTGTAAGCGGGCTCGCCGGCCCGGTACAGGGGACGGGCTGCGGTTACAGCACGATGGGGTCTGACGCCGCCGTTTGGCTTGAGCCGGGTTTCTGCGGTGCTTGTTCGCCCGACAGGCTCGCGCAGCCATACCCGATCGGCATTCCCGGTCGCGTGATCGCGCTTGCGGGCCAAGGGTGGTTTCGTCGCCCCGGTCGCGAGGCGGGTCATTCTGGCCGTCAAAGGACCTGATCGACAGGAGTATCGCCCCCGACCTGTCCGGCGGGCGGTGAACTCTGGTTTGCGACCTGCCTGCTCCGGGGCCTCGGCCCAGTGAAGGGATGCTGGTGCTGTCAGCCGAAATTCATGGTCATCAGGAACTCGGCGTTGGTTCGAACCTTGAGCAATCGGGAACGAAGCAGTTCGATAGCCTCGATCGGGTTCATATCGCTCAGCACGCGGCGGAGCTTGTACACGAGTTCAAGCTCCTCGGGCGCGAGCAGCAGCTCTTCCTTACGCGTACCGCTCGAATTGATGTCGATGGCAGGCCAGGTCCGGCGATCGACCAGGCGACGGTCGAGGTGGAGCTCGGCGTTGCCTGTGCCCTTGAACTCCTCGAAAATGACCTCGTCCATTTTGCTCCCGGTGTCGACCAGGGCCGTACCGATGATGGTCAAAGAGCCGCCTTCCTCGATGTTGCGGGCAGCGCCGAAGAACCGTTTGGGTTTCTGCAAGGCGTTGGCGTCGACACCGCCGGTCAGGATCTTGCCTGAGTGCGGCACTTCGGTGTTGTACGCTCGGGCCAGACGGGTGATCGAGTCGAGCAGGATGACCACATCGTGGCCGTACTCGACCATGCGTTTGGCTTTCTCGATGACCATCTCGGCCACCTGGACGTGCCGGCTGGCGGGTTCGTCGAAGGTAGATGAGATGACCTCCGCCTTGGTCGCCCGCTGCATTTCCGTCACTTCCTCCGGCCGCTCGTCGATCAGCAGGATGATGACGTACGCGTCCGTGTTGTTCTTCGAGATCGCATTGGCCATCTTCTGCAGGAGCACCGTCTTTCCGGTCCGCGGGGGGGCGACGATGAGCATGCGCTGGCCCTTGCCGATCGGGGTCACGAGGTCCACGATCCGCATGTTGATCTCGTCGGAGGCGGTTTCCAGGCGCAGCCGACCCTCGTTTCCGAGCAAGGCGGTGGCGGGGTCCTTCGGTCCGGGGTGAAGCGGGGTCAGATCCTCGAAGTTGGTCTTCTCGGTGACTCGCTCGGGGTCCTCGAGGTTGATCGCCTCGACCCGCAGCAAGGCGAAGTACCGCTCTGATTCCTTGGGTGGGCGGATCTGGCCGGCCACGATGTGCCCGGTACGGAGGCCAAACCGGCGAATCTGAGAAGGGCTGACGTAGATGTCGTCCGGGCAAGGCAGATAGTTGTACTCCGGGTTTCGCAGGAATCCGAACCCATCCGGGAGGATCTCCAGCACCCCTTCACCGTACATCAAGCCGTTCTGACGAATCCGCTCCTTCAGGATGCGGAAGATCAACTCGGACTTGCTCAGGCCGGTGTAGTCGGACAGCCCTTCATTCTTGGCGATCTCGTGGAGGGCATCCACGGTGATTTTCTGCAGATCCTTGATGTGCAGTTCACCGCGTTTGACTTCCTCGTACTTGGCATGGGTCTCGGCGTCGATGGCGGACTGGGAATCCGCCGAGCGACCGACTTCGGCCGGCCGGGTAGGCTCGGCGGCCACGGCCACGCCCTGGGCGGCCGCGGCCGGCTCACTGTCGCTGAGGCCTTCGGCGAAGCCATCGCTCTCACCGGCCGGTTCGACCGCCGGTCCCGGCGATTCCTCGACCTGCGGAAGATCGTTCTCGATCTCATTCCTCTTGCGGGCAGCCCCGCGTGATCCGCCGCGCGTTGTCTTGCTCTTGGACTTGTCACTGGCTCGCGCCATCTACGAATCCTCCAAAGGGTGACTATTCGTTACTGAGTGTCGAGAACGGAAACCGCCCCGGGCTATCGGCCAGATGCGTCTTGGCAACCGGAGAGTATTCGGGAAAAGACCTCCTCCACTTGTCGGCGGAGATCGTCTATATCGGAGTTGTTCTCTACCGTATAATCGGCTCTATTCCTCTTGAAGTCAAGTGGTTTCTGGGATGCCTGCATCCTCGCCAGGTCCCGCAGGTCCCATCCCCGTGACCGCCGAACGCGCCTCAGCCGCGTTTGCTCGTCGGCATTCACGAAAACCACACAATCACACCGCTCGGCGAGGCCCACCTCGTAAAGCAGAGGGGCATCCCACACGATCGCCCGGACCCTGGGGTCTCGATCGTAGGCCGCCAGCAGTTCCTCGGACCGTCGAGCGATTCGTGGATGAACCAGCCGTTCCAGACGGCCCAACTCGGCAGGGCTCTCCCGCACGATCTCGCGGATAGCGCTTCGATTGGCCCGCGGCCCGGGAGAGACCACCTCTTCCCCCCACCAGCCGACCAAGGCTTCCAGCACCTCAGGCGAGTCCAACTCCTCGTGGTTGATGCGATCCGCGTCGATGACCCTCGCCCCAAGATCCTGCAGAATCGCAGCCACCGTGCTCTTGCCTGAACCGATCCCGCCGGCGATACCGATGATCGGTTTTCCGGCCCTGGTCACGCCGACGCCTTTCCATCCTCGGGATCAAGCCGCCCTACCGCTCACACGCTTGACTCACCCGGCACAGTGGAGGCTGACAAGTGCTGGAGATGCCGCCAGAGGCATGGCCTAGTGATTGACGCCCAAGCCGTCATCCAAACACACGGAGCACGTTAGGCCATTAAAGTATAACCGTTCGCCGAGGCCTTGTCACTCCCTTTTTCGTCAAAATCCGAGCTCTCCAGCAGTCCAACAGGCCAACGGCCCGGCAGCACACTAAGCGCCTGTTCAACAAGGCCTTAAGATAAGGAATCCACCCCCCGCCGGACTCAGAGGCTGTGGTAGGCAACCACATCCACACGATTACCCGCAGGATCGAGCATTGTCAATCTGCGATCGTAGAACGACCAGCCATGAGCCTGCTCGAACGGGATACGCCGCTCGCCCAAGGATACGGCGAAATCGACCAGGTCGGCCACCTGAATCAGCACTTGCCGCCGAACAGGAGCCAGAGCCGGGTCCGCCCCCAGTTGGATGACCAGCTTGGGGCCACTCCGCGGCCACCCCCGAAACCGCATCACTTCCGCACCACCGCCCCGTGGCAGCAGGTCAAAACCAAGAAGATCCACGTAGAAGGCCTGGGTCTCCTCCACAGCGTCCGGCGGCGACCAGAGATGGACATCGTCGATAGCCAGGATCCGAGGTGTCTCCATGCCTCCGCAAGCCTCATCGGAAGCGTCGCACCAAGCCGGGGACCAGCGCGAACAGGAGCGCCGCGGGCACCAGCTCAACACCCATCGCCCCACACCAGGCGGGAATCAGACGCGATTGCGGCAACACCACCACCTTGGTCGTTCGGTCCGCCGCCGACAGGGGTTTCACCGGGGCGGGATGAGCGGCAACCTGGGTCACGACCGCGCTTCCGAACGACCCGCCCGTCCCCTGGCCGACAATTTGATTCAGCAGCGTCGGCACCTCAGCAGCCGGTACACCAATCAACAACGCCGCCCCCGTGCCGCTGCGATTGACGAAAGAACCCTGAACCCGGGCTCTCAGATCGAACTGCTCCCCCACCGATGCCGGGTAGGTGTACGGGATGGCCAGTTCCGGCAGGACCACCACGCGAGCCACCCCCACATCCGCCAGCGACGACGTGATGTCCAGCTCAAGCAGGTTGTCGGCGCTGATCCCGCCACTGGTCGTCACAGCCAACGTGCCGTCGCTGTGGCCGACCAGCGACAGGCCCGCGGAGAGCACCGGGGCTGACACCCCCTCGGTGCCGCGAATCTGATCAACGCTGACCGAAAGATCCGCGAGGACCTCTGACAAGCCCAGGTTGCCCGATTTGCTCCACACTACCACGATGCCGTCAAGGAAGAAGTAGCTGTGAGCCTCCAGGGCGGTACCATTCGGCTCGCCGATCTCACTCTCCAGGAATGTCACCCGCCGCACCTCAACCGTCTCGCCGCGTCCCGCATACGAGACATCCTCGGTCAGGCTGATGCCGGCGGCCACGAGGCCAAACTCGTTCGGATCGGGCAGCGTGCTTAAGTTCGGCTCACTGAAATTGGCGGTCACGGCCGCCCCGCTGATATCGATGGGATCGGTGCTGTGCTTGAGTTGGGCTTCGGCCAGCAGAGGCAGGTTATCTGTCGTCTGGCCAAGATCCTTAAACGCGTAGTCGACATTGACCACGTTTAGGCCGACGTACTCCTTGACCTCGGCGTTCACCGTAGCATCCAGCGGCTCGCCATAGCCCAAGGCAACCTCCGAACCGGCCAGCACGAGCCCCAGCGACAGCATGATGTGGAACCGCATGTGATGTACCTCGTTTTCTGTGTCCCCATGACAGGACGCGGTGCAGCGAGCCGAGACTGCATGGAACGGTGCACGCACGGCTCCTGCTCATATTCAAACCCGCCTGGGCACGAAAGTAAAGCCCATTCTCGCCGGAAAAGCTCCTCCTGATCCAGTCGACAGGGGCGAGAGGGCGTGCAATCTGGCCCTCTTCCCGGGCATCGGCTATAGTCCTTGCCCGTGGCTCAACAAGAATGGACAGCATTCGGGCAACGCAGTGGGCTGAAGGTGCATCGCGTCAGCATCGGGGCGATGCGGCTGCCTAAGGGAGATGATGAGGCCGTCACCCTGCTTCGTCAGGCGATCGACGCGGGGCTGATCTACATCGACACCTCTCGCGGATACGGAGACAGCGAGATCAAAGTCGGCAAGAGCCTCAAGGACGGCTACCGCTCCAGGGTCATCCTGTCGACCAAGTGGTCGCCCTGGGTCCAGATGGTTGAGGAGACCGACCGGCCGACGGCCGCATGCACCTACAAGCGGCTTCTTGAATCCATGGAGCGCCTGGATGTTGACCGGCTGGACTTCTACCAGCTCTGGAACATCGACAGCCTTGAGCACTGGCAGCAGGCAACCGGCAAGGGCGGCATGCTCGAGGGCATCCTTCGAGCCAGGAAGGAAGGCCTTGTCGGGCACATCGGGTTCACGACGCATGACAGCCCGGGCAACATCAGCCGTTACATCGACGAAGCTGACTGGTGCGAGGCCATCCTTTTCACGTACAACGTCATGAACCAGACCTACCGGGAGAACATCGCCAAGGCCCACGCCAAGGGTATCGCCACCCTGGTGATGAACCCCATCGGCGGCGGGATGCTGGCGGAGAACTCGCCGGTCCTGACCGCCGCGGCCGGCGGGCTGGACCCCATCGAGGCGGCCCACCGCTTCCTGAGCGGCGATCCCAATGTGGACACGGTGCTCTGCGGGATCCGAAAGCCCTCAGACATCACCGACACGCTGGCCAACTTCGCCAAGCCGCCACTGGTCGGCGGCCTGCGGTCAACGATCGTGGAGGCCTACGCCCGACTGTCCAAGAAGAACCTCGGCCTGTGCACGGACTGCCAGTACTGCATGCCCTGTCCCCAGGGGCTCAACATACCCGGCATCATGCACACCGCCTACCTGCACCGCGTGCTTCAATGCCCCGAAGCGGCAGCCAACCACTACCGGTGGATTGCCGACCCGGCGAAGAACACGACAGCCGAGAACTGCACCCAATGCGGCGAATGCGGTAGCAAGTGTACACAAAAGCTGCCGATCCCCGAGCACGTGGGCTATGTCGCCCGACACCTGGATTCCGGCTCCCAGGGCAAGCGGTAGCCGGAGTCGCCAATATCCGATGACCGGCCCCCGGCATTCACTTCCCGACACCCTGGGTGACGGCCAAGGCCCCGCCGGCTAGCCCGGCGCGACCCCGCCGGGCCCCGGCCTGCATGTCGACCGACGATTGGCCGAGGGCCGCTGACCTGTTGGGCGGGGGTTTGGCCGAGTTCACGGTGCCGCCGTCACCCCAAAGCCAAAACACCCCGGCTGCTTGCTTTTTGTGGACAGACAGGTTCTTTGTCTCCGCGGGGCACGGCGGGGAGTCGCGTTCACAGCGATCCCGTCACCCGCGCCACCGAGGGCCTCTCAGGGTGTCGGCTCGCCATCGCAGTTCTTGTCTGCCGGGATGGCGGGCCCGCTGGTCGCCGCGCACTTCGCAAAGACCGGGAAATCCGCCTGATCGATGAAGCCGGAGGTGTCCTGGTCCATGCACCTGCAAGCGTTCGGCGGCGTTCCCCCCGAGGGAGGGGGAGGTACCGGGTTGCTGAAGCAGAGCTGGAACTGCCCGAAATCCACTTGATCCACATCGCCATCGCCGTCGGTGTCGGCAGTCGGATCCGGACAGGGAACCGGTGGAACCGGAACCAGGCTGCGGCCCAGCACGGCGGACTCCTCGCCAGGCGCGAATGCACCCGCGTTGGTGGCGCTCACCCAGTCGAACCAGACGTCAATCGTGCCGCCTGTGCTGCCGGCTCCAAAGCCCATGCCGTCGTTGCTGCCCTCGCTGTACACGGAAGCCTCCAGAATCTCCAACACCGGCGTGGGCTCCTCGTCCAGATAAAACCGGACCCGGCGCGTGCATGCATCACCGCTGCCGACCAGACCTTTGGCGGTCAACCTGAAAGTATGGTACTCCGGATCTGGGGGCAAAGTGATCTGTTCGCCGCGGCGGGTCTCCAACAGGACACCGTCGGTCGCTCCGCTCCAGTGAAGGTATGTGGTCAGTCCGGCCGTGTCGTAAATGGCCAACACCATCTCCCGCGCTCCGGTGAATCCGGTCACCTTCAGACGCCCCACGACCGTCGCTCCCACCTCGTTGAAGACCTCAGGGGGGCTGCAGCCGGAGGCCTCCTGCAGGCAAGTCCTGTATTTCGTCTTGGAGGCATCGGTGTCGGCGATGTGCCAGGCTCTCCCATCGATGGCGGCGGGGTCGATCGCGGACTCGCCCACGTCAGTGCCTTCGTGCATGTCAAACTGCAGGCCGGGGCCGGCGGCGTCGGTCGCCGTGGGAGCAACTCCACCCTCGTATGTCCAAACGTGCGTGGCACCGGCCGGCACGTGACGAACGTCGATTCTGTTGGTCACGTTCTTCCTGGAACATCCGTCGGTGAACACCAAGTTGGCACTGTAGACCGCACCTGGCGCGCAGGCTGCGATCGTGGCTTGGTCGAACCTCGCCTTGACCAGGGCTTGTCCGCCCGGCGGTAAGGTCCCGGTGGCCCCTTCGAGTGCCAGCCAATTGGCGCAACCGGCATCGAGGTAGTTCACTTCCACGTGGTAATCGACCGGCGTTTGGGCGAGGTTCGTGATCGGGTACTCCAGGTCTTCGATGGGTACGGTGGGGTAATCCTCCATGTAGCTTCGCAGGACGTTACACTCCTCGACCGACCAGCGGCAGCCGAAAACGTCAAGGTCGATGCGGCGCCTGGCGAAGCCGGCGCAGGTGTCGGAGAACCCCAGGTAGGCCGTGTACAACCCGTCGACCAGGCCGGCGGACTGGATGTTGGCCGTAACTGTCGCTTGCTTCCCGACGTCAACCGAGCCGGTGGCGTTGACGAGGGTAAGCCAATTCACCGGCTTCCCCTGCGCGTCTGACGCCGTGACTGTGTACTCGAACTTCTGTGTACCCATGTTGGCAACCGTGTAAGGCACGCTGGCGGGGACGGCGGGCTGGTTGATGTCCGCCACCGCGACCTGGTCGGTGGCCGGTTGGACAACGGAAATGCACGTGAGTGTCGACGTCGGACGCAGGACACCTGCCTTCCACGCGTAGAAGTCGACGTCGAGTGCGGAGGCCTGTCCGGTGCTTCCCGAACCCATGGCGAGGTAGTTCTGGGAGTAGTCGCTGCCGGTTCCGGCGGTGACATGAAAGGTGGTCGCCGCCGTGATCCCGTCAACGTAGACGTCCACGCGATGTGTTCCGCCGCCGCTGATGTCGCCGACGATGGTGATCCAGAACTCGTGCCACTGGGCGAGATCGTCGATCGGCAGGAGTTGAATCGTGCCGGCTTCGCCGGTATCGACGGTGTCGCTCCGCCCGGTGCCGTTCAAGTTGTTCATCAGCAGGCCCCTATTGCCAGCCAGGGCCGTGTGGTCTGTGCTCAAGGCCAGGGAGAACGAAATGAGCATCCCGCTGCGCCCGTTCTGCTTGATGCTGAAGTGGCCCTTGCCGTTGTCATGGATGATGTTGCCGTCGCCTCCCACTGGCCACGGTTGCGGCCCTGCCGCGCCCTGTCCGTCGGCAAGCAGGGCGTCGATGGGACCGGTCGCTGCGGTTGCCAGTCGCGCCCGGAATGAGAGGGTGACACCGTCATCGAGGATGGTGTCGGGAGCCCCTTCAGTTCCGATGTTGTGCCCAAAGTAAACCTTGCGGTTGCTGGGGTCTGATTGTCCTGTTCCGCCCTGGGCGGCGGTGTAATCGCGGGGATCGCCCGGATCCTGGATGCGGATGAATGTCAACGCCCCTTCGGTCAAGGCGTTCACGCCGCCGGCCGGGGCCGACCCGCCGATCGGCCCAAGATCCCAGGAGTCCGAGCCGTTGTTGTGATCCCAGGTTCCATCCAGGGCGGCGCTATCCGGGCTGGCTGCCGCGTCGCCTTGGAAGGCGTACGTCCAGCCGGGATCAACGAACAGCTGGCTGACCTGGGCCTGTGCCGTGCTCGCCGCAAGGAGTTGGAGACCGATGATTCCCGCGCCATACCATGTATTCTTCATGATGTGCTTTTCCTTATCCGACCGTGATAGAGATTTGCCCGAACACAGCACGTGACGTGCAGAGGTTATTGTACATCGCCCCGGCAGGTCGCGCCTACCCCGTTTTTTCTCATGGATCTGTGGGTCCGCAACCTGCTTGACCCGTCCTGCCCCACCGATTACGATGTAACCTCTGGCGCTTTCTTGGCTTATTGCTGGACCTTCGAAGCCGATGAGTAAAGCAGAAAACCCGAGCAGCAGCGGAGACGACGCACGGCCCGCCTTCACCGACGGCGACATCGCCAGGGCCCGGCAGTGGTTTCGCCACGGTCAGCAACTGGTCGAGAAGAAGAACTACGACTACGCCATCGAGAGCTACATCACCGGCCTCGAGTTCTGGCCCGAGGCTGTCGAGGAGGGCCACAAGCCCTGCCGAGCGGCTGCCCTGTTCCGCGGGCCCCGCAAGGTGTCGTTCACCGACGGAATCAAGTACAAGACCAACGCCAAAGACACCAAGCGATCAATGCTCAACGCGGAAGTCCTCCTTTCCAAGGATCCCGGCAACATCGACTACATGGAAGCCATGTTCAAGAACGCGGCCAAGTCGCGTTTTGATCAGACCACGCTCTGGATAGGGGAACTGCTCGCGGACGCGGCCGTCAAGGAGCCGAAACCCAGGCTGGCTCGCTTCGTGCTCATGCGCACGATCTACGAGGAACTCGGTGACCGAAACGCCAATACGGATCCGCCCATGGCCATCGCCGGTCTGGAGCGGGCGGTGCAGGCTCTCAGCCGGCTCCAGGCTCTCAAGCCGCAGGATCTGGAGATTTCCACCGATCTGCGCGACGTGGCCGGCAAGCTCACCATCCTCCGTGGCAAGTACGGTTCGGCGGACTCCTTTAAGGACTCCATTCGCGACAGCGACGCCCAGGCCGAGATTCGCGACCAGGAGCGCATCGTCCAGTCCGACGAACGCCTGGACCAGCTCATCGCCGCCGCAGAACGGCGTTACAGCGTCAAGCCCAGCGACAAGGGCCTGATCAACGAGTTGGTCGACTTGCTCTGCCGCAGGGATGATGAGAACCTCGAGAACAAGGCCATCCAGGTCCTTGAGAAGGCCTTCACTGAACTCCGGGAGTATCGCTTCAAGCTCAAGGCCGACGACATCCGAATGCGCCAGCTCAAACGCCGATCCCGCGAAGTCCTGGCCTCGGGCAGCGCCGAGGAAGCCAAGAGGATGGTCGGGGCGATGCTCAAACTCGAGCTGTCGGTGTTCAAGGAACGCTGCGAACAGTATCCGACCGACCTCCGGCTCCGGTACCAGTATGGACAACGGCTTTTTCAGGCCAAGCGCTACGACGAGGCCATCCCGGTCCTCCAGGAAGCTCGAGCCGACCCCAAGACCCGGGGGCAGTGCAGCTTGCTCATCGGCCAGTGTTTCTTCAAGAAAGGCTACTACTCCGCGGCGATCGACACGCTCCGGGAGGCGATCAAGCTCCATGAAGTCCAGGATAACGAGCTGGGAAAGGACCTTCACTACAGGCTGGCCCGGGCGCTCGAAGAGGACGGCCGGATCGAAGAAACGTTGAAAATCTACGGCCAGATCATACAATGGGACTACAACTACCGGAACGGCGAGGTCCGAAAACGTATCGACGACCTGCGCAAACGGCAAGAGGACGAGAAGGCCGCCAAGGGGGAGCACCCGAAGGATTAGGCCCTCCCGAGTTGTGGCGGTCCTGGGCGGTCCGCCCCGAGGTTGAACCAGGAGTCAGGCGCACGACCTGAGAATTCAGTCAGTCCAGGAGAACACGAAGTGGCTCATTCATTGTCCGCCAGGAAGCGGATTCGTCAGAGTGTCAAGCACCGGGCCGTCAACCGCGCCCGGAAGATCGAGCTCAAGGACACCGTCCGCAGTTTCAAGGAAGCTCTGTCCTCCGGGGACAAGGCCAAGTCGGCCGAGGCCCTCAAGGCCGCGATCAAGAAACTGGACAAGGTGGCTTCCAAGGGCACCATCCACAAGAATACCGCCAGCCGCAGGAAATCCCGACTGCAGCGGAAGTTCAACGCGAGCGGCAAGACCGCCTGATGACTTGTCTGTCAGGCTTCGCGCCCGGCGTGCCCGAGGCCGCCAACCGCGGATACACTGGACCAGGCGAACGATTCCAGCGTCGTTCGCCTGGTTTTTCTTCGCCGAGGTTGCACGCCGAGCGCCCCGACGGTGGCACACGCGTCAACCCAAAACAGGTCTGGAGGAGCACTTCTTGCCCCCCAATCCTGATCGACCGTACGTCAGTCGCGGCGGTGAGAAGCTCGCGGCCGCTCTGGACGCGTTCGGCATCGACCCGAAGGGCTTGTCCTGCGCGGACCTGGGCAGCAATGTGGGGGGATTCGTTGATTGCCTGCTGCGGCGCGGCGCCTCCCGGGTCTACGCAATCGACACAGGCTACGGCGTCCTCGCCTACACGCTCCGAGTCGACCCGCGGGTGAGAGTCCTCGAACGAGCCAACGCCATGCACGTTGCCTTGCCCGAGCAGGTCGATCTGGTGACCATCGACGCAGGCTGGACCCGGCAACAGCACATCCTCCCCAACGCGGCGAAGATGCTCCGGCCGGCAGGACGTATCATCAGCCTGATCAAGCCTCACTACGAATCAAGCCAGGAGAGGCTGCGCGACGGCGTACTTCCCTCGGCCGAGGCACCGGTCGTTCTGGAGCAGACCCTCGACCGTATCCGCGGGCTCGGCTTGACCATCGACAGTCTCATCCCCAGCCCGATCCTCGGCCAGAAAGGCAATGCCGAGTTTCTGGCCCTGCTCAGTTGCCCATCGCAGCCATGACGTCGTCGGGAATGTCGAAGTTGGAGTACACGTTCTGGATGTCGTCCTGGTCCTCGATGGCCTCGATCAGTCTGAGCAGCTTCTGGCCGTTCTCCGCGTCCACCGTCACCGTGGTCGACGGCCGGCGGATGATTTCCGCGGACTGCGTCTGAATCCCGGCCTTGGCCAGGGCCTCCCGAATCGGCTCGAAGGCGGCAGGCTCGCAGACGATCTCCCAGATGTCCTCGGACTTGACGTAATCATCCGCCCCCGATTCCAGGGCAATCTCGCCGATCTTGTCCTCGTCGGCAGCCGCAATCGGCACCATGATCAGCCCCTTTGAGCTGAACATCCACTGCACGCAGCCGGCGGCCCCAATATTCCCTCCGTGTCGCTCGAAGATCTTCTTAATCTCAGGCGCGGTCCGGTTCCGATTATCCGTCAACGCCTCGGCCAGAACCGCCACCCCCCCAGGGCCATAGCCTTCGTAATAGACGGTCTCGTAGTTCGTGGCCTCGCCACCACCGACGCCCTTCTTGACTGCGTTCTCGATCGTGTCCTTCGGCATGTTGGCCCCCTTGGCCTTGTCGATCGCGTAACGCAAGGTCAGATTCTGGTCCGGGTCACCTCCTCCTCGTTTGGCAGCCACGATGATGTTCCTGGCGAGTTTGCTCCACAGGCGTCCGCGACGAGCATCGGTCACGCCCTTTTTGTGTTTGATTCGTGCCCAGTGTGAATGGCCAGACATGACGAGTCTCCTTGAGTATCAGGCTTCGGCAAGCAGCCTCCAGCCTTACGATTGTCCCTGACAGGTAACGAACGATGAGCATTGAACGTCAAATCGATCACCGGATGCTGTCCCACATCCGTCATTCTTGCCTGCACTTGCCCGGTCCCAGAACGCCTGGGACGCTCTACGGCGACGGCTGTGTATCGGGGATCGCTTCGGCGACGAGTGGCTTGCCACCCTTCTCGGCGGCCGCCAGTTTGGCCTTCGTCTTCTCCATCGCCTTCTCGTCTCGGTCCTGGAACCCCTCGGCCGCGATGTTCGAGTAGACCTCGAGGGAACGCCGCCAGCACCGAACCGCCTCCTCCTTCTCCCCCAACCGCCAGCAGGCGTCCGCCAAGTGGTCGAACACCACGGGATCCTCGCCGGTCTCCATTCCGGTCGCCCGCTTGAGCCAGGTCCGAGCAAGCCCGAACTGCCCCTTCCGGTAGAAGACCCAGCCCAGGCTATCCAGATACGCGGCCTCTTCGGGACTCTCGCCTACTGCAAAGCGGACCATCTTTTCGGCGTCATCCACGTCGCGTCCCGCCTCGATCAGCGTGTACCCCAAGTCGTTGCTGAGCCCCACGTCCTCGGGCATCAATTGCCGGGCATCACGCAGCGTGTCGATAGCGGAGTCCATCTGGCCCTGAAGCTGGTAAACATAAGCCAAGGTCTGGAGCAGGACGGCCTCTTGCCGGCGAACCTCACGCTCGCTGTACCAGATGCTGGCCCGCTGCGCCGGATCTTCGATTCGCGGCAGGACCGCCGCGGCCTTCTCTCGGAGACTTTCCAGCTGCGCAATCATCTCGCGCAGATTGTCGACCGCTTCATCAAATCGCTTCGCCCGGGCCAGGATCCGACTGTACATTCGCCGCTGTTCCGTCAGCGTGGCGTCGACCGCACCTTTTCGACGATCGTCGACGACTTCAAACAGCTTCCGAAGCTCTGAGAGCAGATCCTTGGTCGCGGCCACAGCCTGCTCGTCCTGCCTGCCCCGCATGTAGGCATCGCGCAGCATGCTGACGCGACTGACCCGCTCCTGCGGCGGCAGGCCCGGCACCAGCTGACTCGATGCGATCTCGATGGCCTCGTCGTGGCGTCCGGCGGCCTGCAACACGCTGACGATCCACTCGACCGGAACCGAATCGTCGTTCGACTTCGAGAACCACGCAAGGGCCTGCGTGACGGCCTCATCGTACCGCTTGGCTCCCAGCAGACCGGCCTCACCCGGCGGGGCGCCAAGGACATCCTGCGAGCGGTCGGCCCCCAGGCCGAGCAGCCACCCGCGCAGCTCGACGTTGGTCGGATCCGCCGCCAGCCAGCCGCGCACGCGACTCAGATAGCGGCCGTGCTCCTTGGCTCCCGCATCGGCCACGAGCACAAACCAGCGGCAATGGCGGATCAAGTCCTCCCGGCCGGCCGCCTGAGCCAGCCAAGCCTCGGTCTCCTTCAATGCAATATCGAAGCGCCCACCCTTGCGGTAAGCCTCGAGCAGGATTGCCCGGTAAGCGGTCTCCTGCTGATCGCCGGGCTTGACCAGGGCCAGAAGCCGCTTGGCAACCGCGGCGGCGACATCGTAATCCTGGTCCATCATGTGGAATCGAACCAGCGTCCGCAGCCACCCTTCTCGGTTCGGATAGAACTGGACCATCCGCTCGAATTGGGCACGGGCCAGCTCGAACTCCAGCGATCGAGTCAGGACGTGGGCCAGCAACTCGTTGCCGGTCGCGGAAAACGGATCTCGCTTCAGAAGCTGCTGAGTCTCCTCTCGGGCAGCATCGAGATCCCGCATCGCGATCAACGCCCGGGCCAGGTCCTCGCGTGTGCCCACGTCATCCGGACTCGTCTCCAGGATCTCGCGCAGGTCCTTGGCGTAATGACCCCAGTCCAGCAGAGGGGGACGGAGGAACTTGACCATGCTCGCAGAACGTACCGTAGCGGGCGCATTCGGGGCCAGCCGCTGCATCGCGGCGAGTTCGTCGGCCAGTTGCTGCTGCTCGCGGGCGCTCCACAGAATGCGGATCAGCCGATCCCGGGCGGCGATGCTGTCCGGGGCAATTCGGAGCACCTGCTCGTACTGCTTGCGGGCCTCGCCCACCTTGTCGACCCGCTCGTACAGGCTGGCCAGCCACATCATCGGCCGGATGTCGTTCGGAGCGAGCTCGATAGCCTTCCTGTAATGTTCGATCGCGGTATTGACCTTATCCAGCCCGTCGTCGCAACGTCCCAGAAGGGCTTCGATCATTCCCTCGGGTTTGGCTGAGGATTGCCCCGCCGCCTCCAGAATGCTTCGGGCCTCGTCCCACCGGCAGCTCTGCAGCCGCATCTCCGCCAGGGCGACCACGGCGGGAAGGTGTCCGCCTTCCTGCCGGGCGGCTCGTTCGAGCAGGGCCTGGGCCTCCCGTGACCGGTTCAGACGCTGGGCGATCCGAGCCACGAGGTAATCTCGGACCCCGGACTGTGAAGCGTCCGCGGCGATCGTGCCCAGGTATTTGCCCGGGCGACCAGCCGGGGTCAGGCACTCATCCACGATCGCCTTCGCAATCGGCTCGGGACAGCGGGCGATTTCCTCCGCCAGCCGGCTCGAGCCCTCAGGCCGTCTGGCCGTCTCCTCAACCAGGGCTCGCAGCCACCCCGGCCAGTCGCCTCGCGCCCCGTTGAGACGCACCAGCTTCCAGCGCACTTCGGGCAGATCCGCGTGGTCCGCCAGCAGGTCCTGGATCTCATTCGCAGCCTCGTCATACCGCTTGGCGGCCGTGAGCGCATCAATGTAGAACAACCGAAGGTCGACATTGTCTTCCTGCTGAGCCACGATGGCCTGCAAGGAGGTGACTGTCCGATCGGGGTGGTCGGTTTCCCGATGGAGGGCGACCAGCAATTCCAGGGATTCACGGCTCGCCTTGCTGTCGGCGACAAACCGATCGGCGGCGGCCGCAGCCTCGTCCAGCCGCTTGGCCAACACCAGCATGCGGATGTGAGCTGCGCGGAGCTTCCCGTCCTCCGGTGCGGCCGTCGACGCCACCTTCATCGCGTCCGCGGCTGCCCCGTACTTGCCCAGCATCGCATAGCCGTCGGCTCGCTGCAGGGCCAGCGGCACCCGCTGGACCCGGACAATCGTCGCCAGTTCGGGATTGCTGTTGACCGCTCCGCCGAGTGTCCCCAGCTCGGTATCGAAGGCGTTGAATTGGGCCAGGGCCGCGGCGTAAAAACGCTCCTCGAACAGCCGCTTGCCGAGGTGAAAATGGCTAAGCGCTCGATACTCGGCATCCCCCTGAGCTGCTTCGCACTTCAGGGCTGTGCGGTAGCGGCGCAGGGCTTCTTCCCGGTTGCCCGTCTTGTCCGCCAGCCGGCCCAGGACGAAGTGCCCTACCAGATCGCCCGGTTTCAGCTCGAGGACCCGGGCTGCGTGATGGCCCGCCTTCGGGTCGTCACCGGAGAGCTGATAGCACAATGCCAGCAAGCGATGAGCGTCGAGGATCTCGGCATGGTAGCGAAGGGCTTTGCCCAACTCAGTGATCGCCTCGCTGAATCGTTGCTCCGCGAACAGCCGCCGGGCTTCCTCGATGTGGCGAGTTGCCTGGCGGGGCAGTTCGACATCGGGAACGGTCCGGTCCCTGGGGGGTGCCGGGGGATCATCGGCGATCTGATCGAGCGACGCCTCGGCTCGCTCCGCGTCAAAACCCGCCGGTCGTTCGGGAGCCGCGAAAAAACGTGTGGCCGCCGGATCGGCCCCCGCCCCGGACAAATCGGAGCAACCGCCGAGCAGAGCCGCACCCAGGAAGACCAGGATGCCCGAGCCACGATGTCGGATGAGCGGCGACGGCACTGCGATCTCACCTCCGCCTTCGAAACCGGCGGCCACCTGCCGCCGATCGCTAGGGAATAACCTTACTCAACGGATAGACGATGATCCCCGAGGCTCCGACCTTCAGGAGCTGGGGGACAAGCACTCGCTCCGCCTTCGCCTCGAGGATGGCCTCCACGGCGCTGTAACGCCCGTTGGCCAGCGGCGAGACCGTCGGAGACAGCTGGGCCGGCAAGAGGGCGAGCACTCTCTCGAGGTTCTCGTTGCCCACGTTCAGTTTCAGGCCGACCTTGGCCTTCGCTTCGATGGCGCTGCGCAACAGCAAGGCGAGCGAGTCAGTCTTTTCCTTCTTCCACGGGTCCGCGTACGACCGGCGATTGGCGATCAGCCGCGTGGTCGATGTCAGCACCTCGTCCAGAATCCGCAGGTTGTTCTCCCGCAGCGACGAGCCCGTCTCGGTCAGTTCGACAATGCCGTCCACCAGGCGGGCCTTGACCTCGGTCGCTCCCCAACTGAACTCGATGCGGACCTTGACACCCTTGCTCTCGAAGTACCGCCGAGTCGCATTGACCAGCTCAGTGGCGATGATACCTCCATCAAGATCCTCGACACGCTTCACGTTCGACTCGTTGGGCACGGCCAGCACCCACCGGGCCGGGCGGGCGCTCGTCTTGGAGTACACCAGCTCACAAACCTCGTGCACGTCGCTGCCGTTCTCCTTGATCCAGTCGTGGCCGGTCAGGCCGACATCCAGAACGCCGTCCTCGACATAGCGGCTCATCTCCTGAGCCCGGAACATCACGCAGCTCAACTCGGGATCGTCGATCGACGGGTAGTATCCCCGCGAGGAGATTTGCAGGCTGAAGCCCGCACGGGCAAACAGATCGACGGTGGAATCGGCAAGGCTGCCCTTGGGGATACCCACCTTCAGAATCCGCTGATCAGTCACTTGAGCTTCTCCTGGTCCATACGCATGGCCGGTCGGCCTGGCTCATCTCTTGGTTTTGGCCGTCGCGACCGCCTTCTTGGGTTTGCCTGCGGTCGATTTGACTGGTGGCTCCACCTTGCTGCGTCCCTTGGCCCCAGGATCGCGCTTGCCCCCCCCTTTGGATGCGGTTTCAGACCCGGATGAAGTCTTGACCGCCGACTCGGGTCTCGAGGGCGGCTTAGAGGCCGCATCCGCCTTGAACGATGGCTTGCGACTCGGCCGCGGCTTCGCGGCCGCTTTCGCCACCGCCGCAGGCTTGGCAGCTGTTTTGGCCGCCTCGGCCTTGGGGGTCCCTTTGGAGGGCTCCGGCTTGCCGGCCGGCTTGGCCGGCGCAGTCTCCGCTTTCAGCGGCGGCTGGGGCTCTGCCTTGGGGGCGAGCTGGTCGGGCGCCGGCTTGGGGGCCGGTGGGTGCATCAACGTCGGAATGGCCTCCACATCGATCCGCATGGCATGCGCGGCGACGTAGCGACTGAGCAGTAGCGCGAACACCGCGGCCTCGGCGGCAGTGATGTGCCGCTCAATGAAGGCCTGAGCCTCTAGCCCGTCAACGGCCGGATTGATCATCTCCTCCTTGCGAAGGATGTAGAGCGTCAGGTCGTCAACAGGAATGGCATGTCCACCCAGAGAGAAAAGGACGACCGAAGCGGCCGCCGCCCGGGGCACGCCGTCCAGTGACTCGAGGTACTCCCGGGCTTCACGACGCCCACGCTGCTTCAAGAAGGAAAGATCCAGCGTGTCCTGCCGGCGGCGCACCGCGTTCAGGGCCTCAACGATCCGCCTCGCCTTGTCCGTCGCGTGGGGCACGCTGTCCCCGATCATCTCGGCCAACTCCAGAGCCGGTGTGACCCGAAGCTCGTTCAGATCGACCATCTGCTGGGTGATCTTCCGATAGACCGCTTGCGCCTTGGTCTCCGTACTGTCAATCGCCAGGATCCCGATCACCAACTGCTCGAGCGGATCGACGGACTCGACTGCCGCTGGCTTCCCGTACTTGCTCACCAGGTCGTGATACAGCCGCTTGATTCGCTTGGCATACTCCGTGCCATGCTTCATGCGTCTTCTCCGCCAGACTCACCCATCATTCGCCCGTCCTTCACCGACCCCCGGGAGGCTTCGTCTCGGCGAATCTCGGCCATGGCCTCGTCGATCAGGCGGTAGGTCTCCGCCGCCCGCTTGATCGATTCGTCCAGATGGAAGCTCAGGTGGGGGCATTGCCTGATCGGCAATTCCCCGGCCAAGAGCTTCTGCACCAGACCCGCCGCGGACTTGAGTCCCTGCATGGTCCGCCGTTGGACCGCTTCGTCGCCCATCACGCTCACGAACACCTTGGCATGCTCGAGATCGTGAGTCACCTCCACCCGGGTCACACTGGTCATCGGTTCGATCCGCGGGTCGCTCAGTTTCTGGGCGATGGCCTCGCTCACCACCTGTTGGACCACGCTGGCTACCCGTTCCGGCCGAAATGACTTCATACGCCTGACCCCGGTCGCTCCGGACCCAAGACCCTGCCCGCCTACCCGGCTGATGGCTAGAGCTTGCGCGCGGTCTCAATCACCTCGTAAGCCTCGATCACGTCGCCAGGCTTGACGTCGTCAAAGTCCTCCACCCGGATGCCGCACTCCATGCCCGATCGCACTTCCCGAACGTCGTCCTTGAACCGGCGTAGAGAACCCACCGCCCGATGCCGCCCGCGCTTCACATCATCCGCTGTCGGGACGATGATCTGCCCGTCGCGGATCACCCGCAGTTTGTGCGCACGAGCTACGATGCCGTCGGTGACCAGACAGCCCGCGATGACACCGACCCTCGACACCCGGAACGTCTCCCGAACCTCGGCCTTGCCCCGGCTCTCTTCCTTGCTCTCGGTCGGGAGCAGGCCCTCCAGCGCCTTGCGGATGTCGTCGGCCACGTCATAGATGATCCGGTACAGCCGGACGGTCACGCCCTCGGCGTCAGCCATCCGCTGCACGGTCGGGTCTGCGGCCACGTTGAAGCCAACCACCATCGCCCCGCTCGCCGCGGCCAGCACCACATCGCTCTCGCTTACCGCACCGATGCCGGTGTGCAGGAAGGTCAGCTTGACCTCCTCGCTGGGAATCTCCTTCAACACCTTCACCAGAGCGTCGACCGAACCCTGCACGTCGGCTCGAAGAATCAGATTCAACTCCGGAATCTGGCCGCTTTCCCGCTGCTGGAACAGGTCATCCAGCGTCTTCGGCTTCTGCAGCTGAACCAGGGCTTCCTGGCGACGCAGGTTGCCGGTCTCCGCCGCCACCGACTTGGCCCGCTGCAGAGACTCGACGCAGTAAAACGAGTCGCCCGCGTTGGGCACGGCATCCAGACCTGCCACCTCGACCGGCACGCCGGGTCCGGCTGACTTCAGGACCCGCCCGCGATCGTCGCGCAGCATCCGCACCCGACCGGCGGCGGGGCCGGAAACCAGGTAGTCCCCGCGTTTCAGCGTCCCTTCCTGAACCAGCATGCGCACCACCGGCCCCACCGCCGACTGCATCTGGGCTTCGATCACCGCTCCGCGCGCCGGAACGGTCGGATCCGCCTTCAGATCCAGCAGCTCGGACAGGGTCGCCAGGTGGGCGATCAGCGCCTCGACACCCGTCCCGGTCGTGGCCGAGGTCTTGATCACGTCCGTGTCGCCGCCCCACTCCGTCGGAGCCAGCCCCATCTCCGAAAGCTGGCCGTAGATCTTGTTGATGTCCACCCCGGGCAGATCGATCTTGTTCAGGGCAACGACGATGGCGACCTTGGCCGCCTTGGCGTGGTTGATCGCCTCGATCGTCTGGGGCATGAGACCGTCGTCAGCGGCAACGACCAGCACGACCACGTCGGTCATGTGGGCGCCACGAGCCCGCATCGCGGTGAACGCCTCATGGCCCGGGGTGTCAAGGAAAGTCACCGACAGGTCACCCCGCTCGACGCGGTAAGCGCCGATGTGCTGGGTGATGCCGCCCGCTTCTCCGCTGGCCACCGAAGTCCTGCGGATCGCGTCCAGGAGGCTGGTCTTGCCATGGTCCACGTGCCCCAGCATCGTGACCACCGGCGGGCGGCGCTGCAAGTTGCCACGCTCCCGAGCATCGAACTCATCCTTGAGCCTCTCCAACTCGGTCTTCGGTTTCACCACTTCGAGTTCGACTCCAAAGTCAAGCATCACCACCTGGGCCACGTCGGTCGGAATGACGCTATTCCTGCTGATCATCAGGTTGTGTTCGTTCTTCAGCTTCGGGAACAGCTGGTTCAGCCCGATACCCGTGGCCGCACACAGCTGGTGCACCAGGATCGGTTCAGTCACCTGGGCACGGGTCTTGCGCGGAGCAACCACGCCCGGAGCGTGGGCCGCGGCCTTCTCCCGAGCCCGCCGGGCATGAATGCCCCGACCTGTTGCTTCCTGAAGCCTCTCCTGCCGCTCGAGCAGGTCCCGGTCGTTCCATTCACGCAGCCGTTCGCCGACCTCGGCCAGCGACCCGCGCGTCCGGCGCGGGTTGGCCCGAACCTTGCTCTTACGCCCTTCGTCATCCCTCGCCGCCGTCCGCCCGTGACCCTGCCGCCCGCGACCCTCGCCCGCTTCCGGAAGATCGTCGGTCGTACCCACGGGTTCGCCGGGCCGGGCACGCGGAACAGGCCGGGGAATGACATCCGGCTTGGCAAAGCCGACAACCCGCGGACCTTTCATCTGGGCCGGCGCGGGAACGTTCTGTGGACCGGCCGGGGCAATCACCGCCGCCGGTCGGGCCGGCGGAGCAGGCTTGGCCGCCTTCGATGGGTGAGCATGGGCGGGTGTTCGAGCCGCCGGGGTCGGCGCGGCCACGGCCACAGCGTCGCCGGGGGCGGTCGCAACAGTCTCGACCACCGGCGCTGCCGCCGCCACCGTGACCGGTGGGGCCGTAGCTGCGAGGCTGTCCGGTTGCACGGCGGGTGCCGGCTGCTCGGAGACAACCACCGGCGGGGCCTCGGCGGCGATCGCGGGAACGACGGCCGGAGGCGCCTCCGTCGGCGGTGCAACCTCGGGCACCACAACGGTCGTCTCCGATCCCGCTAGCGCCGTTTCCGCTCCCTTCTCGGCTTCGACGTGCTCGGCAGCCTCCTCGCCCTTGGCCGACTTGCGGGCTCCGCCTCGGCGTCGACTTCGAACCTTGTCCAGGTCGACAGGAGCGGCCTCCTCCACCGCCGTGGCGTGCGTTCCCCCGCTGAACCATTCGCGGATCGTCTCCGCCAGTCCGGCCGAGACGGTCGACATGTGGTTCGTGATCCCATCGACCCCCTCAAGCTTACACTTGTCGAGGATCGCCTTGCTGGTCACGCCCAGTTCCTTGCTGAGCGTATGAACGCGTAGCTTGTCAGCCAAAATCAGTCTCCTTGGCTACGCCGGCTGTTGCGAGGCACCCGCCTCCGGCGTCTGGACTCCCTCCGTCCCCAACGGCTCCGCCGGAGCTTCGGGCTTCGGCCCGTCCCCGGCATCAGACGGCACGGTCGCTCCGTCCACCGCACCCGCCTCCTCCGCAGCCTTGCCCAATCGGATCCCCGGGTCCGTCTCGACCCCCTCCGTCACGCTTGTCGCCGCCGATTCCGCGGCGGCCGCTGCCGCTGCCGCTGCCTTCGCCGCCTCCGCCTCAGCCATCAACCGCTTGGCGGCCTCACTGCTCGTGCTGATCACCTGCTGGGCCAATTCCTCGCTCAACCCAAGGACCTTCATCAGCGGCTCCACCCCGATCTCCTCGACATCGCCCAGCGAAATGATGCCCATGGCCATCATCTTCTCAATCTTCTCGCTGGTCATGCCCTCAAGCGAGGACAGCACTTTCTCCATGTCATCCAGGCCCTTGTTGTATTCCTTCGGAGTGAGAATATCGATGTCCCAGCCGGTCAGCCGGGCCGCCAGGCGGACATTCTGGCCTCGCTTGCCGATGGCCAGCGACAGCTGGTCGTCCGGAACCACGACCGTCGCCCGCCCCAACTCGAAACAAAGGGCCGTCTCTTCCACCTCGGCGGGCTTGAGGGCATTGTTGATCAGGATCTGGGAGGACTCATTCCAGCGCACGATGTCTATCTTCTCTCCACCCAGTTCCACCACGATGTTCTTGATGCGGCTCCCGCGAACACCTACGCACGCGCCCACCGCGTCCACCTTCATGTCAATCGATGAGACCGCAATCTTGGTCCGATACCCGGCTTCCCGAGCCAAGGCCTTCACCTCGATGATCCGCTCGGAAACCTCCGGAACCTCCAGTTCAAACAACCGCCGGATGAAGTCCGGATGCGATCGACTCAGCACGATCTTGACCTGGTGGGGCGACTCCCGGACATCGAGGATGAGTGTGCGGATCCGCTCGCCGGGATGGTGAGTCTCACCCGGGATCTGCTCGCTCTTGGGCAGGAATCCCTCCGCACGACCCAGGTTGATGATCAGAGCCCCGCCCTCGTATCGCGAGACGGTGCCGGTCACGACCGTGCCCTTGCGATCCTGAAACTCGTCAAAGATGCTGCCGCGCTCCGCCTCCCGGATCTTCTGGATCATGACCTGCTTGGCGGTCTGGGCGGCGATGCGACCCAGGTCGCGCATGTCGATCGGCTCGCCGTTGCGGGCCGCGCTGATGTCTCCGGTGAGGCGATCGATCGAGACCTTGACTTCATCGAGCTGCCCGTACGCCTTGCGAACCGCGGATTCCATCGCTTGCTCGAGGTCAAGGTAGACCTCATCCTTCTCGATGTTCTTGTCCCGAGCAATGCTGTCAACGATTCGAACCAGCTCAGCGTTCATCTGCGATCATCCTCACATTTCCAAACAAAAAAGTGGGACGCCTTCGGGACCCACTTCTCGAGCCGCCGGCCCGCGGGTTTCCCGGGACCAGCCACCAGACGTGGATGCTTCGCCGTCAACGCATCGCAGGCCTCCCGACGATCCGTTGCGCTCCCGCCCACAACCAACTCGGCCAGTGCTGAACCCGACTAGGCCGCACTGGCGTGGTCTCCACTTCCGGTCAGGCTGACGTTCACACCTTCGTCTCCCGGCTCGAAAACATGCACCTGCTCCATGTCCAGGTACATCGGAAGTCTCATCCCGTCCCTGATCATCCGGTCGGCATCCACCCGGCAGACGATGCGGTCGTGCCGCCCGGTCTGAACATGCACGTCCATCCGATCGCCCAGCGGCTCAACCACGGTCACTGCCACGCTCAAGACATTCTCTCGCCCTGCGAATCGGCCTTCCGAACGCAGGCCCATCCCCTCCGGCCGCACGCCCAGGATCATCTCCCGTCCACTGCAACCGGCCATGGCCCGGGCCAAACGGTCCGGCAAACGCAGCCTGCCGGATCCCTCGTCGAACCACAAACCGCCGCTTTCCCCCTCGACACGCCCTTTCAGGAAGTTCATCGGCGGCGTACCCACGAAGCCTGCAACAAAGCGATTCACCGGCCGCTCGTACACCTCCAGCGGACTGCCACACTGGTGAATGACGCCGTCCTTCATGACCACGATCCGGTCTCCCAGCGTCATCGCCTCTTCCTGGTCGTGGGTGACGTAGATCGTCGTCGTCCGGAGCTTGCGGTGGAGCTTCTTCAACTCCGCCCGCATCTCGATACGCAGCTTCGCATCGAGGTTACTCAGCGGCTCGTCGAACAGAAACGCCTTCGGCGTCCGAACGATCGCCCGCCCCACCGCCACCCGCTGCCGCTGCCCGCCCGACAAGGCCTTCGGCTTTCGGTCCAGCAGGTGCTCAATGCCCAGCATCCTGGCCGCCCCCCGAACCCGCTCATCTATCTCCGCCTTGGGCACCCGCCGGAGCTTCAGGCCAAACGCCATGTTCTTGTACACCGACATGTGCGGGTACAAGGCGTAGTTCTGGAAGACCATCGCGATATCGCGATCCTTCGGCGCGACGCTGTTGACCACACGCTCACCGATCCGGATCGTGCCGTCGCTGATCTCCTCGAGACCGGCTACCATCCGGAGCGTCGTGCTCTTGCCGCATCCGGACGGACCAACCAGGACAATGAACTCTTCATCTCGGATGGCCAGCGAAACGTTGTCCACCGCCCTGATATTCCCAGGGTAGATCTTCACAACGTTCTCTAAGACCACCTCTGCCATAGAGTTACACCTTGCCCGCCGGCGGATTTCACGCCGTTGGGACCTTGAGTGTCCCCGATTATAAATGCACTCCGCCACACGTCAAGCAGCCCTGGACGGCCAAGGCCGCCCGACCGAGCTTTCGTTGCACACAACTCCCCTTGTTCCGATAGCCTAAACCAGCAGAAGTACGGATACCCAGATCATCAGTAACTCATTGTCATCAATAACGATACAGTGTCTTCGGACGCCTCTGCTCTGGCGGTGGGGATCGCTCACTCAATCCACCGGCACGATCGACCGCCAGTTCCGACACGTGGACATCCTGACGATGCTCCTGGAGCTCTGGGGCTTCCCCCGCAAGGACTGGCCGCCCGTACTGGATGGACAGAGCCTGGTCCCGCTCCTGCGAGGAGATATGGGCGGTGCCGAGCAGCGCCGGTTCACCAGCGGACCCTCCTGTGCCGAGGCATCACCCCGTCAGCTCTTCGACGGCGACATCAAGGCCACCAAGCCTTTTGCCGGACCGGAGCAGCAGGCCCTCCGCACCCACCGGCACGAGTGCATCCTGGCCAAGCCCCATCCCAAGGGCGCCTGCAGGCCCAGCAGCATCGCGGAAGCGGTCGGCTGCCTGGGGCGTTGCGTCTTGGAGATTAACCTGCATGACGCGTTGACGCTGGCCACTCTGGTGGTCACCGTCAACTCCACCGTCGCAGCCGCCGCCGCTTGGAGGAACAAGCCCGTCGTTCAGCCGGGCGCGGCATTCTCTCGGACAAGGACATCGTTTCGGACTACGATCCCCGACTCCCGCTGGCGGGTCAACTGGCCAAGGCGGTGTGCCTGTTGGGTTTCTAGCACAACCGGGATTGTCAAGCGTGGGACGATGATCCGCGAGTCCAGGCCCAGGCCGAGCGTGCCGGCCTGGCAATCAGCAACCCATGGCACAAGCCGAAGCACGATCCCACCGCGCCGCTCATCGTCAGGCCACGGAGCGGCACCGACCTCGAGGCCCGGCTTGGCCGACCAGGTTATCTCGAAGGCACGCACTGGCTCCGACTCTGCTGACGCGTCTTGTGCTCCGGGGTCCTTGGCCCCGGCTGCGAATTCGGATACACTATACGTTTGAGGATTCGCAGCGAGAATGAAAGACCATTGACCGATGTTCGACCGCCAGCTGATCCGTAACTTCAGTATTATCGCCCATATCGACCACGGAAAGAGCACCCTGGCCGACCGCATTCTTGTTGCGACTGGAGCCGTCGCCCAGCGCGAGATGCGCGAGCAGTTCCTCGATGATATGGAACTCGAGCGGGAGATGGGCATTACCATCAAGGCCAACCGGGCGACCGTCTTCTATGAGTGCAATGGCCAGGAGTACATGCTCAACCTGATCGACACGCCTGGCCATGTCGACTTCCACTATGAGGTTTCCCGGGCCCTGGCGGCCTGCGAAGGCGTGTTGCTGCTCGTCGACGCCACGCAAGGGGTCCAGGCTCAGACCGTAGCCAACGCCTACAAGGCGGTCGAGGCCGACCTGGAGATCATCCCAGTCATCAACAAGATCGATCTGCCCACGGCCCGGGCGGAGGACGCCGCTTTCGAGGTGGAGCACGTCCTGGGCATTCCCGCCGATCGCGCGGTTTTCACCTCCGCCAAAACCGGCGTCGGACTGGACGACGTCTTCCGGGCGATCGTCGAGAAGATTCGCCCGCCGACGGCAAACGTGGATGCCCCGTTGCGGGCCTTGGTCTATGACGCCAAGCCGGACGTCCACCGAGGGGTGATCTGCCACCTTCGGATCATGGACGGCCAGATCCGACGGGGCGACAGGGTTCTCCTCATGGCCGCCCAGCGAACCTACACGGTCAGTGAGGTCGGCAAGTTCACACCCAAGCCGACAGCGGTCGATGTCCTCGCCGCCGGTGAGGTCGGCTACATGGTGGCCGGCATCAAGACGCTCAACGACGTCACCATCGGCGACACCATCACGCACGACGACCCGCGGGCCGCGGAGCCCCTTCCCGGCTATCAGCCGCCTCAACGCATGGTGTTCTGCGATTTCTATCCCGGCCCGATGACCGAGGCCCCGGAACTTCGCGCCGCCCTCGAGAACCTCTGGCTCAACGACTGTTCGTTCTCGTTCGAACCCGTGCACAGCACCGCCCTGGGTTTCGGATTTCGCTGCGGCTTCCTCGGCCTGCTGCACATGAAGATCATCCAGGAACGCATCGAGCGCGAGGCAGACATCGACGTGGTTCAGACCGCTCCTACCGTCAATTACCAGGTGCTGATGAGCAACGGCGAACTGCTCACCATCGACTCACCGAGCGAGCTGCCCGACTTGTCGAAGGTCGAGGAAATCCGGGAGCCAATGATCGACGCCAATCTGATCGTTCCGGCCGACGCCATCGGGGCGATCATGCAGATTGCCGAGGACCGCCGGGGAATCTACAAGAAGACCGAGTATCTTTCCACCCAGCGGGTCATGCTGACCTATCGGTTCCCGCTGGCGGAGACGATCTTCGACTTCTACGACCGACTCAAGGCCGCGACCAAGGGTTACGGCACCATGGACTACGAGCTGGCCGGCTATCACTCCGACAACCTCGTCAAGCTCGATATTCTGGTCAATGGCACCCCGGTCGACGCGCTGTCGATCATCGTCCATCGCGACAAGGCCGAACGCCGAGGGCGGACCCTGATCAACCGACTCCGCAAGGAGATCTCCCGGCACATGTTCGATATCCCTTTGCAGGCCGCCATCGGCGGCCGGATCCTCGCCCGCGAAACCATCAAGGCCATGCGCAAGAACGTCACCGCCAAGTGCTACGGCGGCGATGTCACCCGCAAGCGGAAACTGCTCGAGAAGCAGAAGGAAGGCAAGAAGCGCATGAAGATGGTCGGCCAAGTGACCATCCCGCAGGAGGCCTTCATGGCCGTTCTGGACCCGGGAGACGATTGACTGGGCTCGAGACCATCCGCAGCTACCGTCGGGCCGCCTGCCGGTGCAACGATCTCGGCGCCTCAGTCCGAGGCCTCGACCAGGGCCTGGGTCGTCACGAACGTACCCTTGGCCGCGGCTTCGTCCAGGAAATCGCGGAACGGCTGCCAGTAGTCGTACTTGTCCGAGTCGCCGGTATACCAGTTGTGGACCAGGACGACCAGCGGCTCGTCGGCGGCGACAGCCTCCTCGAGGGCGAGGTGCAAGGCCTCACCGAACTGGGCACCCGTCATGTGATCGCCCTCGGCGAACGAAATGTCGCACAGGTAGACCCGCTTTCCGCCGTACTCAACCGTGCTGATCGGCACCGCCTTGAAGCTATGATCGGCCACGATGTAGGGCAGGGTATCGTTCTCGTGGCCGGGCAACGCGAGCTGTCTAGCCTTGAAGCCGCTGTTGTACGCCAGACCCAGTTCGTCGAGAATCTCGTAGGTATCCTCGTTCTGGCTGAAATACTGCGGGCGAAAGCCAACGACCGGTTTGTAGTGCCCGCACGGACGGCAACCTTCCACCGCTGTCTTGGCCCGAGTCAGCAGGTCCTTCTGCTCTTCGTAGGTCATGGTCGCCAGTTGCTCGCCGGTGTAGTACCCGTGAAGGGCGATTTCGAAGCCCTGGTGGTAGAGCTCGGTCACGGCTGGCTGCTGGCGGTTCGCATAGTCGGCGGTGACATAGACCGTCGTCAGGATGCCCCGCCGCTGGAGCTCGTCCGTGATTCTCGCCAACCCGGCGACACCCTCCATCTCGGCGTCAACCTGAATGTTGATGGGAACTCCACCGCCCGGCGGCGGTGACACGTGGGCCGGCGACGACCACAGCCAGCCGGCCAGATCCCGCGGCAGACAGCCTGCCCCACCCAACGCCAGGATCGGCAGACCGTAGAGCAACAGCCGCCGCCGAACGCTTGAACGGTCACTCATGCCATCTCTTCCTTCAACCATGTCGGACCAGGTCTGTCACGCGGTCACGAAGCCGCTCGAACTCCCCCCGCTCGACCGGCAAGCCTCCGTAGAACACAAACGCACTCTCGATCTCGTAACCGCCCTCGTCATACGCCGCCGACGGAGCCAGGTACCCTGCGTCCCCGTTGGCGTAACCCACGACGTAGAGCCTCCGACCGAGACGTGAACGCAAATCATCGGCCATGACCGAAAACACCTCGGCGCCAAGACACACCCACGTGGTCTCGCCAAACCGCAGAATCTGCACATCCACGGGGATCCGCGGGCACCAATCCGGCTGGCCGACCCGGGCGATCATCCTCCGCTCCCAGAGGTCAACCGACTCACGGTAACGATCGGCCACATAGCCGGTCTCCTGGGCATAGACCAGGCGAAGCTTGGCGGCATGATCTCTGATCTGGCCCGCATCGAAGGGCTGAAGTCGGACATCGAACTCCGCCAGGACACTGTGAAGCCGCGGCTGCGGTACCACCTCGGTCAGAGAGACCGCGGCCACGATGGCAGCCGCGATCTGGTCGCCCCACCGCGTCATTGGCGCGAAGGTCGGCAGGCTGGCCGTGGGCTGGATGAACTCGCTGGTCACCGAGGGTGGATTCAGGTTGCCACAGGCGCCGTTGGTGACCAAGACCACCGGATTGCCCGGCAATCCGGTCGAGGCGGTGGCCGCCGCCCGCCCCGCCATGTCAGCGCTGATCGACCGGTTGTCCGCCCGCATGGCCACGTGGTGAATCGGGTAGTTGGCCAACACCCCCGCGAAGCTGCCATCGGTTCGCCGCCATGCCACAACGCCAAGCCGCGGATCGGCGTGGGCACTGACCTTGCCGCGGCGGTCCACGGCCAAGGCGCACCGCCCTTCTCCGACGAGCATCTCCGCCGGCTCAGGGGAGCACTGGGCTTCCGCAGCTGCCTTCAGCATCTCACGGCCGAGCCGATCCACGTAGCCGGTATCGTAAGTGCCGGCATTGATCAACGGTATCGTCGCCGGCCCCGAATGGGTGTGCGTGGCGGAGAGGACGACCTCGTCGCGGCGCAGGCCAAAGCGAGCGGCCAGGGTCTGCTTGACCTCGGCCACAAGCTCGCGGGTGTAACCGATGAGATCAGCATGAAGCCAGAGCAGTCGCTGACCACCGTCCTCGAGATACAGGGCCCGCACCGCCAGTCGATCGTGGATACCCAACGAAGGCTGTACCCGAGCCAGGAAACCGGACAGCTCCACTCCCGGCTCAGGCGTAATGTCAATGACTGATGTCCCGATCTTCATTCATACCATCCTGATCAACCAGGCCACCACGACCGGCCTAGAGTGTCGGGCCAAAGGGCGATCGGGTCAACACCGCTTCCAGAACGAACATGCGGACTGTTGCGCTCCAGTCACACGGCAGGCGTGCGGTCCGACAGGACTGGCTTCAGAAGGAAGACCCCCAAGGAGCGGGCTCCCGTCACCCCGGTGCTGAATGCCGCTCATACTCTCGCGTACTGGCTCTTGACGTAATCCCGAGCGCGAGCGACGTCCTTGAGCTGAAGATGCTCGATGACCAGATCCAACTCCTTGTCCAGCGCGGCCAGATGCCGAAGGTAGAGCGGATAGTCAAGAACGCCCTGCCCGGCAGCAGGCAAATCCGTGCCCTCTGCCGCCGCCTTCACGTCCTTGGCATGGGCCAGGACGGTCTGTTTGCCGAGCCGCTTGAACATCTCGTCAAGCATCGGCTGCATCCGGGCAAGATCATCCTTGCGGTAGTAGTTGCACGGATCCATGGTCAGCTTCAAGGAAGGAGACGGCACGTCCTTGAAAAGCCGCTCCGCCCGCTCGATCGAGTCGATGACGTTCCGCCAATAGACTTCGATGGCCACGATGGCTCCGGTCTTCTCGGCCATGCGGGCCAGCCGAGCGAATGCATCCCGGCAGGCGATGTAGCCCTTCTCCGTGTAGTTGTCCGGGTGATCGCTGAACTCCGACTGCGGGTTGAATGAACCTGTCTCGGTCGAGATGATCGGCTGGCCAAAACGCTTCCAGTTGTTGAGCAGACACTCCATGCGTTGCTCACCGTGACGACGACGCTCTGTCACGGGGTCGATGACGTTGTAGTAGCCGAAAAGGCCCGCTACCCGAATCTCCTGCTTGTCCAGCGCGGTCACGATCTTCCTGGCAGCATCCCAGTCAGGCTTGGCCGCGTCAAACTTGACGTCGGCGAACTGACTTTCGAGCACGACGTTGGAGAATCCGTCCTCCCTGATTCGGCGGGCCGCTTCATCGACGGGGAAGCTCGCATAGACGCCCGACATGATCCCCAGTTTGAGGTTCCGGGCGGCTTTCGTTTTCAGGTCCGGCTTGGGCGGCGCCTGCACCGGCCCGTCGCCCAGGAACATGCATCCCTGTCCCGCCAGGATCGCCGCCCCGGCACCGGCCGCCTTCAACCACGCCCGCCGGCTCATGCTTGCCTTCGCTCCAGTTTGCTCCATGTGCCACCTCGTCGTCTGTGCCGGAAGAAAAGCGCCTGCACCCGCTCAGCTGATCCTAACGCCGCAGTTCGCAACTGTCGAGTTGACGCTCCTTCGCTGTCCGCTATCCTAGCGTTCTTCGGCAGATGTGGGATCGGCGTTGGCCGGCCGGATCCCGTCCATCCGAAGACAGGCGGTGGAATCCGTGACTCTCAACCTCCCCAAGACCGTGCGAAGCATCCGCCGCGTTCAGACCATCGCCGGTGTGCTGAGCCGGCACGGTTTCGGGCACCTGATCGACCGGTTGCACCTGGGGCGATATGTGCCCCTGCCCAAGCGATGGCGAGAAGTGATCGCACCGCCCTCCGACAGGACCGTCGACGTCAATCTCGGGCGACGGATCGCCCGCGTGTTCGAGGAACTGGGCCCCACCTTCATCAAACTCGGCCAGATGATGTCCACCCGACCGGACGTTTTTCCGGCTGACATCATCAAGGAACTCATCGCCCTCCAGGACCGTGTGCCACCCTTCAGCACGGATGAGGCCAAGCACACCATCGCCTCCAACCTCGGCAGCCGCATTGAGGAGTGCTTCGCCACCTTCGATGATGTCCCCTTCGCCAGCGGCTCCATTGCCCAGGTTCATCGAGCTACCACCCGCCCTAGCGAGGATCGGCCAAGCGAGCGGGTGGTGGTCAAGGTCAAGCGGCCGGACATCGAAGATATCGTCCGCCTGGACATGACCATCCTTCGGTGGATCGCCGACCTGATCGAGCGAATGCTGCCCGAACTGCACATCTATCATCCGCTGCTGATCGTGGACGAGTTCGAACGAACGCTTCTTCGGGAAATGGACTTCGTCAACGAAGCGGCGACCATGGCTCGCTTCGGCGAGTCCTTCGAGGGTGACCCCGGCCTCCACATCCCCAAGGTCTACTGGGACCTGACCGGTCCCGGTGTACTGACCCTCGAAGAGATACGCGGGGTCAGCGCCCAGAAGCTGATCGATCAACCGGACCCGAAAGTCAACGCCAAGGCCGTGGCCGCTCAGCTGGCCGAAGCCTTCGTCCGCCAGTTCTTCGAGATCGGCCTGTTTCACGCCGATCCCCATCCGGGCAACCTGCTCATCGAGCCCCCCGCCCGGATCGGGCTGATTGACTTCGGCCTCACCGGCCGGATCGACGAGGAACGACTCAGCCAGCTGGTTGTCGCCCTTATCGCCGCGTTCAACCGCGAACCGGAGATTGTGGTTGAAGTCCTGGCCGACATGGACGCCCTCGGCGAGGGCACCGACCGGCACGCGCTGCGGCATGATTTCCTGCAGCTCATCGAGAAGTACTACGGCCTTCCGCTGCGCCGCTTCGATCCGCAAACGCTCTTCTTCGAGATCACCAGCCTGATCCGCCGCCACGAAGTGAGCCTGCCGCGCGAATTCGTCATGTTCGGCAAAGCCCTGGTCGCCATCGGCGGCGTATGTCTGCAGTTCGACCCGCAACTCGACCTGCTCAGCCTTGTCCAGCCCAAGCTCACCGCCCTGCTGGCCAACCGCTTCCGGCCGTCCCGGTTGCTCAAATCGGCAGCGGTCTCAACCTGGCACATGGCCCACATCGTCAAGACCGCCCCCGGCCAGCTCCGCGACATATCCCGGCGTCTGGCCCGCGGGAAGTGGCAGGTGAATATCCGTCACCAGAACCTGGACATGCTCGCCCAGGAGTTGGACCGGTCCAGCAACCGGCTGTCGTTCTCGGTGGTCATCGCCGCGATCATCGTCGGGAGCTCTTGGGTCGTGACCACTCCGGCGACAACCAAGGTCTTCGGTATTCCCCTGCCGGCTCTCGGCTTCACCGGCTACCTGGTCGCCGGCATCATGGGACTCGGCCTGGTGGTCGCCATGCTCCGCAGCGGCAAGCTGTCCTGACACCGCACCCGCCCCGGTTCCACGCCCCGGGGGACGCTCCGCCCCGAGATGTTCCTCAGCGGCCAACGATAATCAGATAGACCAAGTGCTGCTCCCGCGTGTCGCAGCCGAAAACGCCTGCCACTTCCTCGTCGATGAACCCGCCGACGGGTACGGCCGCAAGTCCCAGGGCGGTGCTGGTCAGCAGGAGATTCTGAGCCGCGTGGCCGGCCTCCAGCAGAGCGAAGCGGTAGCCGCGATCCCCGTACTTCACAATCAGACGCCGCCAATCCGCGACGAAGCCGATCACCGCGCCACAGCTTGCGACCAGGTCGCCGTGGAGGGAGACCCGCCCGAGATGCTCGACCGGCACGCCTTCACCGAGTTGTTCGAGGCAGTGATTCATGGTCTGGTATCGATAGATGCCTCTGCCAAGACCGCGCACGTTCAGGGCCGCCAGTCGATACTCCAGCGGGAACAGGGCCCCCGCCGATGGTGCGGCCCGACGCGGCCAAGGGACGCCGTCGGCATCCGCGTTTGGCCGAGAAGTGATCCCGGCCGTGTTCAGCAGCAACCGCGACAGCGCGGCCATGCCAAGCGGCCGCCCGATGAACTGCCGGATCGTGCGTCGGCATCGGATCAGCCGGTCGAGTCCCCACCAGCCTCGTTGCCGCGGCAGAGCGATCTGCGGAGCGGCCGGACTGATACCGATCCGCGGGTAGAGTTCCTCCATCGCCGCGGTTGCCGTGCTGAGCCGCTCCTCGAACTCCAGGAGGTTGGCCGCGGTGAGGCTCGTGTTCTGGTGATACAGACGAGCCAACTCGCCATCCGCCGGGAGTTCCGGCTCGGCACCTCCGAGGTGATCGTGAGTTGAAGACATCGCGATAGCCCCTTCTACGGGTAGGGATGTGGCCATGGATTCCGCCACTTCGCTCGAGTCGTGCACCAGGCGAAGACGCGCTCCGGCTGATCCTGCCGCTGGCCGCCGAGGAACGGCAGCAGATGATCACCGTGCAGCAGCTGCATGCCGGGTACCAGGACACGCACCACGCGCAGTCCGACGCAGCCCACATCCGGCGTGGTCAGGTCAGACCAGCAGGCCCTCAAGCCGATGGACTCAATCCGGTTCACAATCGCCTCGATGGCGGCGGCACCCGTCAGACCCGGCCGGTCAAACCGATCCAGGTCCGCCGACAAGCCCGTACTCACGAGGCGGAAAAGGTGGCGGCAGAGACGCGGCCTTCGCGTGTAGAACTGGGCGTGATCTTCAAAAGTGCGCACGTCCGAGCCGTCGCGCTGGTAGCTGATCCCCGGTCGACGGCGCAGCTCTTCGCGGATGTACTTGCGGCCCATTCCTGCCTCGATCAGGGCTTTCAGCACTGCAGCGCGGGCATCCGGATGACTGGCCGCCCCGAACGAGATGACATCTCCGTCCTCGGACGGGCCTCGCGAAATCACCGCGTAGGTAGGGACGCCCGTGTCCGGGGTCAGGTCGGCGATGCGGTAGTCGATCCGCGGCCACAGGAGACAATCCTCCAGGATCTCCCTGTGCCACCTGCACTGGTCGGAAGCCAGATCAACCTGCGGAGCCGCCAGCCCGTTCCGCCATGCGATGACGAAAGCATCCCGTTCGATAACCTCGCACAGTGCGGAGAGAATCGCCGCCTCCGTTGTGGGTCCGGCGGCCAGGCCGGTGGAGGTGGCCACGGCCAGCGGGGAACGCTTCCGACGCGGCGGGAATCCCATATACACCAGGTCTGCGGGAAGCCAGGCGGGACGATGATCGCCCCAACGCCCACCAGTCAGCCAAGCCCCTTCCACCCAGTCGGTCAGCGTGTCACGGCGAAAAGGGGCAAAGGGGAAGTTGGGCAGGCGATACTGAACGCCGGAGTACAGGGCGACGCTTTCCGGGTCAACAGCCGCGGAATCATCGAAGTCGGACCAGGTACAGGTCTTCACGCGCTCCGACTTCGGTGGTAGGCCCGCACAATACCGTTCGGCGGCCTCGCCAATGGCTGCACCCCAGGCATCGCTCGCCGTGAGTCCACCCCCACCGCCGCCCGGTGACACTGACCATCCTCCCAGGGATCGGAGGTCCGCCGTCTCGGCAGTGACGACGAATAGCCGCGGGTCGTCCCAACGGCTGGGGACCTCACGTGCTCCCCGGATGATCCCGCAACGGCGAGCCACCAGCAAATCCCGCCATTCCTGCAGGCCGGCTCCCACTTTGAACGAGGTTGCGTCCTCGAACCTGGGCCCCAGCGGTGAACGAGATGCCGGCGGCCCGCCGCAAGACGAGCAACAGGGCACCGAAAGCACGGCCTCACTGTTCGTGGCGTAAGTCCGGAAGTCCACACACAGAAGCCGCCCCAGGCATCGGCAGGGCTGGTGGCCAAACAGGTAGCGAAGGATCTCCGCGACTGCCAGGCTGACGATGATCTTCCTGATCCATGACGGCGGAGCGATCACGATAGCCCGATCGTCAGGCAGCGTCGTCAACTCGTCCGACGCGGTTGACGATGCCGCTCCGAGACTGCGGCGATTACTGTTGAGTCGCTGCTGAAAACACGCCCAGCAGGCAGTCTGGCCGGGCACGAACAACGGACCGATCCACCCCGTATCCAAGTCACCACTCAGACACATCCAGCTCCGATGATGCCGGATCGCCCGATCGTTCAGATCACCCCAATCACGCGTTCCCGGTGCGTCCTCGACAGCCACAAGCAAGCCATGAGTGGTCTCGGCGTCAGCGTCAGTCAGTACTTCCGCGGAATCGCTTGTCAACCCCGATTCCGTGAGTGCCGTTTGGAGATCAGACGCGATCGATCCCTTGCCGACCACACCAATGGGACACGCAGCGCGAACCTGACGAATCTGCGCTGATCCGATGCTCCATCGAGACAAACACCCGGCGAGCATCTCGACGTCCGAATCCCGGTCCTCACACGGCTCTGAAGCCGCGATCTCAACGACGCCTTCCTCGATGAGTTCATTCAGCGCCCGGTGCACCTCCTCCTCACTGAGCCCATTCGGCATCAATTCGCGAATCTCGGCACTCGTTCGGGCCCGAGTCAGCGACTCGATGAGACCACCGAGCCACGGAGGGCCTTCCAGCGTCCACCGGCGCATTCCACCGTCTCTGGCCACCCACCGACCGTCCCGGACCGGCAGAAGAGTCAGATGCTGTTTGAGGCGATACCGCGGCATGACCTTGCTCGAACTGAAAACCACCTACTAGAGGAAGGCGGCAATGGTCACTCCCAGGCACGAGCCGACCAGCGCCCCCCCGACCGGGCTTGTCGAGACCGGATGCCAGAGCGTAACCGGGAAGGGCGTGTAGGCCCGAGCTCGACGGACCTGGGATTCATCGAATTCCCGCCCACATTCCGGACAACGTGGCTCCGGAAGGCCGGTCAGGTTGTAGCCACAACTGGGACACACCATGGGCTGGTCCTCAGGCACCACAACCGTCGACGGAAAGCCCCTGCGGCTCAGAATGCCCAACACAACCCAGATCGCGGCCCCCGCGAGCATCGAGCCGCCCATCCAGAGTACGTCCGGCCAGGAGTTGATGTCCCACAGAACACATCCCATGATGGCGGCCATCCCACAAGTCAGGCTGTCCGACGCGACCGCCAGCGCCGTCCACGATCGCCACCGCGTTGGACTGGTCGCCCTGGTCTTCACCCTGCACCGCCACAGGCTCAGCAGACCCCCGACCAGGCCAGCGGCGCCGGTCAGGACCCATGGATACCATATGGGTGATGTCTGCATCGTCAGCAGGGGGATGGCCGCGAAAGTCACCGCGAAATTCGCACCCACCAGCACGCCCGTCAGTTGCCCGAAATGGGGCTCCGGATGAATGAAGCCGACGCGTTGCTCGAGTCCAGCCAGCTTGTGGCCAACGAGTCCCCCCGCCACGGCGGCGGCAGCAAAAACCACTGTCGAGATGATGCGAATCGGCGTGTTCAGGTTGAAGTCGTCAAGCACCGACACGGCGATGCTGCCCAGGCCTACACTCAGGACGATGACAGCAAGGACCGACCGCATCAGCCTCAACGGCCGCCCATAGACCTCGCGATACGGACGATCCGCGAGCAGCGCGTGCCAGGCCATCGGCAGGCTCAGACACAACGGGGCAAGACAGCCCGCAACGTACAGCAGGATGTTGTCCTCCCAGTCGAACCACAGGACAAGCGCGACCATTCCCTCAATCACGCCCAGTAACAGTCCCATTCCGACGAGCCGAATCCACATCGGCCAGCTCGGACGATGCCGACCAGGAAGGTAACCGATCCCGAGCAATAACGGCGCCGCCAGCAAGCCACATCCAGCGGCGACGGGCGCTTGCAGGCAACACGTACAACAACAGCAGGCGACTTGATGGAGTCTGCTGGGTGAGTGTTCGAGGAAGTCGCCGACGCCTCGCCGGATGGTGAGGAGTCGAGGCTCCTCCTTCGAGGCTCGATGAGCAACAGGGTCGCGAAACATGAACGTTCCCGCTCGCCAGGCGCGTCAGGCGATGCAAATCTAACCATGGGACTCGAGATAGACAAGGTCGAACCAGATGAAAGGGAGAAGGAAGAACGTTGCCTACGCCAGAAAGTCGATGAGACCCCCCACGCCGCGCCAGAGTAGGACTCTCTGGCGCTCCCCGAAGGAGATCTCATCTGCGATCGGAGCTGCAACTGGCGGCGGCGACTCGTTGGGCCACCACCGGTGAACCTCGTCGAGGAAAGCCGAGTGCGCCGGCCAGGGTTTCCAGGGCTCGATAGCCCGGACTCGGCCGTCCTGCGGCGCGCCGGACCTACTACCCCACAGTGCCACGAGCCGCTGTGGGCAGAGGGTCCCCGCCTCGGGTAACTTCGCCAAGCACCAATGCACGTACAACGGGGCGATCAGTGTCCGTGGGTGCCCCGTCCACTCGCCCGCTCCAATTGGGCATATCGGGGGTATCAAGGTGCGCTACTCCCCCCTCATGTGACTTCTTTCCTACCGGAAGCACCGAAGGGATCCCCTCTGGAGGCCAATCCCTCGCTCTCACAAGGCGGATTATCGGCAATCCATGTGCCGAAAACCCGCCTTCCAGTATTATGGACAGGACCGTCCCGATAAGCTTCGCGATGGCATGAGGTTGCCGAGCGGTGTTTTTCCGCCTCAGGCATCCGCCTTATATCGTGCATCCATCTCAGATGTTGACGAGGGGCAACACGTGCAAAGCCCCTGGACGGCCTAACTTTCTGCCTGAATAGCGGTTATCATCAGCGTCCGGAATCCGCACTTTGTGGTTTTTTGGGGACATCGAGGAGAAGGCTTGTTCACGCGTGAGTTGCAGTACGACTTGCCATCCGAGCTCATTGCCCAGCAACCGAGGTCTCGGCGGGACGCCAGCCGGCTGTTGGTCCTTGACCAGCGAAGTGGCCGGTGTCGCCACGAGACCTTCAACCGGCTGCCCGATCTGCTCCCCTCGGGTGCGTTGCTGGTGCTCAACGACACTCGTGTCCTGCCTGCGCGACTCAAGATGCATCGCCGAACCGGCGGGCGCGTTGAGGGGCTTTACATCGGCGACGTATCGCCCGGCGTCTGGGAGATGATGGTCACCGGTGCGGGGCGGCTCCGAGCTGAGGAGGAGCTGTTCGTCGACGGCAGCGAGCAGCGTCTTCGGCTCCTCGACCGGATGGAGCGAGGCACTTGGCAGGTCCGGCCTGAACCACCCGGCGAAGTGGTGGCCATACTCGAGCGCGACGGCTTCATGCCCCTGCCGCCCTACATTCAGCGTCGTGGGGAGATCTCGGCCGATCAGGCGGCTCTTGACGCCGAGCGGTATCAGACCATTTACGCCTGCCAGTTGGGAGCGGTGGCGGCCCCGACGGCCGGCCTGCACTTCACCCCGGAGCTGTTCGAGCGGCTGCGGACGGCGGGCTTCGAGATCGTTCCTGTCACGCTGCACGTTGGGATGGGAACGTTCGCGCCGATCCGCGTCGAGAATCTGGCCGACCACCTGATGCACGCCGAGTGGTATGATTGCCCGGCATCGACCGCCGCGAGCATCAACCGAGCTCGCGATGAAGGCCGGCCGATCATCGGCGTCGGCACCACGTCCGTGCGGGTGCTGGAGACCTGTGCCGGTGAGGACGGGACGGTTCAAGCCGGCACGGGTTGGACGCGGATCTTCATTTACCCGCCCCGAAGGTTCAAAGTCGTGACGGGCATGATCACCAACTTTCACCTCCCCGGCAGTACGCTGCTCGCCCTGTTGTTTGCCTTCGCAGGACGCGAGCATGTCCTCGGGGCCTACAATGAGGCGATTCGCGAACGGTATCGCTTCTACAGCTACGGCGACGCGATGCTGGTCTACCCTGACGCCGTAGGGGGCGGGAAACGATGAATGAGACACCTGAAGCGAGACGGTCGGCATGAAGGCTCGTGAACTGCTCAAGATAGGATACCCCCAGGGGCCGATTCTCGGCATGGCTCGGGCCGCGGCCGGGGTGGCTCGCGTGTCCGGCAAGACTGCCCGTCAAGTGCGGTCCATTCTGGAGCAGCTCCTGCGTGAGCCGGCCCACTTCTCTGAGGATCCCATCTTCGGGGCTCTGGCGGCGGAGCTCCTTGCCCAGGGCATTCAACCGAAGACACTGCCAACACTTTTTTCCACGATGGACTACCGCCGTGCGGAGGAGCTGACTTACCAAGTCTGGGGCCAGGACATCGATGCCGATGCCCACCAGCAGATGCGCAACGCATGCCGGCTGCCGATCTCGGTGGCCGGAGCCCTGATGCCTGATGCCCACGTCGGCTACGGCCTACCGATCGGTGGTGTACTGGCCACCGAGAACGCGGTGATTCCCTACGCGGTGGGCGTAGACATTGCCTGCCGCATGATGATGACCGTGTTCAATCTACCGCCGGATCAGTTGGCGGAGGACTCGTCCCGGTTCGCGGGCATCTTGGAGGAGAACACGCGTTTCGGCGTCGGGGCGGAGTGGCGGCCACGGCGTTACCACCCGGTCATGGACGAAGACTGGCGCATCAGTTCGACGACCGCTCACGTCAAGGACCTCGCCCACAGGCAACTCGGGACCTCCGGTTCCGGGAATCACTTTGTCGAGTTTGGTGAGCTTCTGCTCAAGGAGTCTGTCCGGGGCGTTGAGCCCGGCCGGTACCTGGCCGTCCTGTCGCACAGCGGGAGTCGCGGCCCGGGCAACAAGGTGGCCACCCAGTTCAGCAAGTGGGCGATGAGCAAGCACCACCGCATGCCCAAGGAGCTTCGGCATCTTGCCTGGTTGGATCTGAGCGGCGATGGGGCCGAGTACTGGGCGGCCATGGAGTTGATGGGCCGATACGCGTCCGCTAACCACCACATCATCCATCGCCAGATTGTTGCGGCCGTGGGCGAGTCTCCGCTCCTGCAGATCGAGAACCACCACAACTTCGCCTGGCGCGAGATCCATGATGGCCGGGAGGTGATCGTGCACCGCAAGGGGGCGACACCGGCCGGCAGGCGGATGCTGGGCATCATCCCGGGCTCGATGGCCTCCCCGGCTTACCTGGTTGAGGGGCTGGGCGACGCGTCCTCACTGAGCTCGGCCTCACACGGCGCCGGGCGGCGAATGTCGCGTTCCGCGGCCTTCAAGCAGAACACCTGGCCGGAGGTGAAGAAGTACCTCGCCGACCGCGGCGTGATGCTCCTTTCGGCCGGGTTGGACGAGGCTCCCTGGGTGTACAAGGACATCGACGAAGTCATGGCTGCCCAGCAGGATCTGGTCCGCCCGCTGGCCCGCTTCATGCCCCGGATCGTCAAGATGTCGCCGGCCGGGGAGCGGCCGGAAGACTGACCGCCGACTGCCGCCATTGGCAGCAAACGGCCGGCAGCATGAGAAGGCGAGGCGTGGGCGACCGGAAGCCGGAGCGCGGGCACCGGCTCAGGGTGTCCTGCCGACCGCCTCCGGTGCGGTGGCCGTGGCCAACGGCGGCAGGACCCTGTTGATCAGCTCCGCCCACAGGCGATAGCCGGGCTCGTTGAGGTGCAGGCCGTCACGCGAGAGGTCCTTCCTCAGCTGTCCCTGCGTGTCGGCAAAGGGTGTGTAAACGTCGATGAACGGGCACTTGAAGTCGGCCGCGGTCATCTCCAACCGCTTGTTGAAGTCCGCGACGTATGTCGTTAGTGGGGAAAACCGGTCACGAGTGGGGAACAGACCGACGATGACCAGAGGCACATCAGGCAGCCGCGTGCGGATCTCCTTGACGACCTTTCGATAGCACCTGTCGATTTCGTTCATCGAAGGCTTGCCGTTCCGCCACAGTTCGCCCAGATCGTTGACGCCGTTCTCGAGGATGATGAAGCCGGGGTTGCAGTCGAAGATGGAGCTGTCCAGACGATGCAGCACGCCGCGATCTTCGATGCCGATCCGGTCGGATGCGATGCCGCGGTTGACGACTCGTCGGCCGGGAAGCAGCTTGGACGCGTCGAATCCCTCGACGTGTGACGAGCCGACCATGACGATGTTCTTGGCGGCCGCGTTCTCCTGCCTGAACCGGGCCACCCGGTCGTAGTAGTGTCTGACCCATTTGTCGGCCGTCGGCGGTGGCTGGGCAGCCGGCGGGCCCGACTTCTTGTCATCGCTGGTCGCGGCCATGCCGGCCACGAGCACCGCGCCGATCACCATTCCCACGGCGATCGTCCATTGCCACGTCGTGTTTGTCTGATCCACGGATCAGGTCTCCTGAACAGACCGTCCTCTTCTTGCCGACTAACGGTCATGGGCGGCTGACACCCGGGTTGCGTCTCAGGGCCCGTTTTTCACTCCCACTGCCGTATAGTAGTACCCGCCGAGCCGCTGGGCGACCTGCAAGTTGGGAGACAACTCCGCCAGCCTGGCCACGTAAGGGCGACACGGCTCCACGTGGTTCAGCCGCATCCAATTTCGCAGTGCCCGCCCCGCCGGCCCCCATCCCTCGAAGGTGCCAAAGTCCAGGACGACCAATCTTCCCCCCGGCCGCAAGTGCTCCCACGCCCGATCGATCGCTCCCTGCCAGTTGCAGATCATGGTCAGACTATACGCAAAGAGGATCGCGTCAAAGGCCCGCTTGAGGCGAATCCGGCTGGCGTCGCCGGCTACCAGTGCGACATTGCGCCATCGGTGTGAAGTCACTCGTCGCTCTGCACGCCGAAGCATGTCCACTGAGAGATCGAGACCGATGATGCGTCCGCCCCGCCGGGGATCGAGCCGCTGCTGAAGGCGGCCGAAGTTCAGCCCTGTCCCGCAACCCACATCCAACACCCAACCGTCCGATGGAAGTCCCAGCAGCTCGACGGCCCGCGAACGACCGTGGAGGAACAACCACCGCGTCCAGTCGTACAGTGGAGCCTGGCGGCGATAGAAGCGTTGAACAGCGGACTCGGTCAACGGACATCCTTTGATGATGCGTTGCTTCCACCGCGCGTGGTCGCCTTCGCCTCTCTCTGGCATCCCCGGTTTGCCTCCACCACGCCCGGCAGGACTCGAACCTGCGACCGACGGATTAGAAATCCGTTGCTCTATCCGACTGAGCTACGGGCGTAACGCCTCTCCAGTTGGGCAGTTGCGACGCGCACCGGACACGGGCTGGACACGCTGCGTACACCCGGGCGTACACCCTGCTGGACGTACGTTGCCGGATCTCGCGGGGGATCCACGAACGACGGGCGCGGCGCGAGCATTTTAACCCCCTCAACCGGGTCGGGCAACGCTGCTGGTGGCCAAGTCCACACCGAGGACGCGGGCGTCGGTGAGCAGTCAGGGAGTACAAGTCAGCAGCCGGCGCTCAGCAGCCAGCGCCGAGCAGTCAGCGCTCAGCGGTCAGCGATCGGCAGGAGGTGAGTGGGCCTCTGGCCGGGCGAAAAGCCGATTGCGCCAAACGAACCCAAGCTGCTCCCTGTAGTCCGTAAACCACTTGTTCGTCGAGTCTTACGCAACCACGCGAATCCGTTCGCATCCTCCATCCTCAGCTGGCCGGGGGTAACCCTGGGGACCCAGCTTGATTGACTGTCACGGCTTCAGGCCTCCCGTTTTACCCTGTGGGCTCCGGCAGGAAGAGACTTGGACAGGAGAACAACGCAACGTACGTTCCGATGTGGAGCGAGCAAGGAGCGGCTTACGAACGATGGACGACGGCCGATCTCCGACGGACGGGTGCCGCGGCTGTCTCAGGCCACATAGTGCTACGGTCCGAGAAGCCGGCGATTGTGCTGTGACCGTCGCCCGGTGCCGCGATCGTCCATTGCCGGGTTGTGCTATGCAGCGTGTATGCGGATGAACTTGGCCATAACGACATATTTCATAATACTTTATATTAGTGTGCCCGAAGGCAGAGGTCCTGCAACACCGGTTGGGATTATTCGCAAGCCGATTTGCCTTTCCTCGGTTTGAATCCTACAAATGATATGGAAGCTGTCGTGTCCCCTTTCAACGGCCCCGTCCTTCCGGTCAAACGGAGGGACGGGGTTATTTTGTGCCTTGTCAGGGGCAAGTGTTCCAAGTAATCTACGCGGTTCGCGGCTGGCGGGGGTCTTCGTGCCGGCCGGGCGCGGGTCCGCGCCGATGTAGCTCAACGGTAGAGCACGGCTTTCGTAAAGCCGGGGTTGAGGGTTCGAATCCCTCCATCGGCTGTTTACCAGCCAGATTCCTCATCCGCATGTTCCGGGTCCGTTCCTGTCGTCAGCTGGGCGGCAACGGAGGCAGGGCGGGCTCGGTCAGGCCGGCCGATCGGTGGGACCACGTCTGTGAGAGGGGATGCGGCCGCAGTGTTGGCGGATGACGTCTCGGGCCCTTCACAGGCCTGGCCGAGTTCGGTATGGTTCATTCCCGGCAGCCGGTCACGGGACCGGTGGTCGCAGTGCATCTCGTCCTCAGGCTGGTGTCGGAGCCTGCAGACCGGTCCGCGTCAAGAGTTGCGGGCCACGAGGCGAGCCACAAGCGGCTGGGACGGCACGATTCTCGTCCACATGAAGCGAGGAGGACGCCCATGCGATCGAAGGCGGTGTTGACCCGTTGTGGTGCTCTTCTGCTTGTCTCAGGAGCCACGGCCATGGCCGGTGTCAGAGTCACCCAGCTGCGTACCGAGTATCTGACCCACCCGCTCGGGATTGACGCGGTCCAACCGCGTCTGAGCTGGGTATTGGAGTCCGACGAACGAGGGGTGCGGCAGGCCGCCTACCAGATTCTGGTGGCCGGGGCCAAGGATGAGCTTAACGGTGACAAGGGGGGGCTGTGGGACAGTGGCAAGGTACTATCCAGCGACACTGCCCAGAACGTCTACGCCGGCAGGGCGCTGAGATCGGGGCAGCAGGTTTTCTGGAAGGTGCGGGTTTGGACGAATGACGACTCGCCTTCGCCGTGGAGCGAAGCGGGCTCATGGCGGATGGGCCTTCTGGAACCGGCCGCGTGGCAGGCGCGGTGGATTTCCGCGCCGGGGGTACTGCAAGGAGGCGATCCTCCGCCCGCTCTGCCGTCTCCCATGTTCCGCAAGGCTTTTTCGTTGAGCAAGCCGATCAAGCAGGCCGTGGTGACGGTTTCGTCGCTGGGCCTGTATGAGCTGCGGCTCAACGGCCAGCGGGTTGGCGACGCCCTGCTGACGCCGGAATGGACCGACTTTAAGAAGCGGGTGCAGTATCAGACCTACGACGTGACCGTCCTGCTGGCAAGTGGCAGGAACGTTGTCGGGGCCATCCTGGGTGATGGCTGGTATGCCGGGCGGATCGGCATCTCGCACGTTGACCCAGCCGGTCCGCTGCGCAACTTCTATGGCCGGAGGCTTCAGCTGGCTGCCCAGATGGTCATCGAGTACCAGGACGGCAGCAGCGAGACGGTTATCACCGACGGGACGTGGAGAGCGACGACGGATGGCCCGATCATCAAGGCCTGCATTCTGGACGGGGAGGTTTACGACGCCCGCCGGGAGATGCCCGGGTGGGACAAGGACGGCTATGACGACTCCGGGTGGAAGCCTGTTGAGGTGCAGGATCGGATTGACGCCCGGCTGGTTGCCCAGCCCAACGAGCCGGTTCGAGTGACTGAGGAGCTCGAGGCGGTGAAGATCACCGAGCCTCAGCCCGGCCGCTGGGTAGTCGATTTCGGTCAAGTCTTGGCCGGCTTTTGCCGTGCCGAGTTCAACGCCCCGGCCGGCACGCGGATCACGCTGCGTCACGCCGAGGTGCTGAACAAGGACGGCAGCATCTACCGCGACAACCTCCGCATGGCGGTTTATGAGGGTGACAAGAACCTCAAGTGGGGCAAGTATCTCGGCGCCCGGCAGGAGGACCAATACACCTCGCGCGGTGGTGTCGGCGTATTCGAGCCGCGTTTTACCTACCATGGTTTCCGCTACGTAGAGATCACGGGCCTGCCGTCCAAGGAGGCTCTTGTCTCGATCAAAGCGCGCGTGTTTCACTCGGCTCCGCCGGTGACCGGCAGGTTCGACTGTTCCAGTCCCCTGCTGAACAAGCTGATGTGCAACATCACCTGGACGCTTCGGGACAACCTGCCGAGTATTCCGACCGACTGTCCGCAGCGTGATGAGCGGCTCGGCTGGATGGGCGACATGCTGGTTTTTGCCCAGCCGGCCTGCTACCTGATGGACATGGCCGGCTTCTTCACCAAGTGGTCGGCGGACATTCGGGACGCCCAGGCGAAGGATGGGCGCTACCCGGATTTTGCCCCCCACCCGTTCGATCCCGACGCCCGGTTTTCCGGTGTTGCGGCCTGGGGAGACTGCGGTGTGGTCGTGCCCTGGCGCATGTATGTGAATTACGGGGACAAGCGCATCCTGGCCGAGCATTTCGACTCTGCTCGCCGCTGGGTGGACTGGATCCACTCGAACAATCCCGACCTGCTGTGGAAGAACAAGCGGCACAACGACTACGGCGACTGGCTGAACGGCGACACCCTGGATCTGGCGAAGTTTGGTTTTCCGAAAGGTGGCAGCGAGGTGCCGAAGGAGGCGTTTGCGACTGCCTTCTTCCAGCAGTCGGCCGCGATTGTCGCGAAGATGGCCGCCGTCATCGGCAAGACGGAGGAGGCCGCGAGATACGGCAAGCTGGCGGAGGACATTCGCGCGGCGTTCATCAAAGCCTACGTCAAAGAGGACGGCCGGATTGCGGGCAACACGCAGTCGTCGTATGCCCTGGCGCTCAGCCTCGGTCTCCTGCCGGAGGACAAGCGTGAAGCGGCCGTCGGTCACATGCTTGAGCGGATCAAGGCCTACAAGGACCACATTTCCACCGGCTTCCACACCTCGATCATGCTCATGAACGAGCTGAGCCGGGCGGGGCGGAACGATGTCGCCTACATGTTGATCAACAATCGCACGATTCCGTCGTGGGGTTACACCATCGAGCAAGGGGCCACCACGATCTGGGAGCGATGGGACGGCTACGTCGAGGGGCGCGGATTCCAGAACGCCGGCATGAACTCCTTTTGCCACTATGCGATCGGCTCGGTGGGCGAGTGGATGTACCGCACCATTCTGGGCATCCATCCTGACGAGAGTCACCCCGGCTATCGCCACTTTGAGCTTCGCCCGGTGCCCGGCGGAGGCCTGACCTGGGCGAAAGGCAGCTACGATTCCATCTCCGGCAGGATTGCCAGCGACTGGAAGCTGGACGGCAGCACGCTGACCCTGAAGGTGACGGTTCCGGCGAACACCACGGCCAGTCTCTACCTACCGGCGGCCGCGGAGAGCGGCGTCACGGAGAGCGGCGAGCCGGTGGGTCAAGCCAAGGGGATCAAGGCGGTCCGCATGGAAAAGGGTGTGCTTGTCTGCGAGCTGGGCTCGGGCACGTACACATTCGTTTCGACGGGAGTCGGGCAGTAGCCTGCGTTGTGGCGGTGGTCTGCGGCCGGTTCCGCGAGGCAGGCCACGAGGAGGGTGGAGAACCGGTGTTCTGAGCGGTGCGGTCTCAGCCCGCGGATCCACGTTTGGGCGATGATCGCTTGGGAGCCTTGGGCGGCAAGGTGACGCCCAGCGCGGCCGCGGCCGCGTTTTGCTGAGCGGTTTCCCACTGCAGGCGGGCCGCAGCGACCTGAGCCTCGGCCTGCTGGCAGGCGGTGCGAGCCAGTTCGGCCTGAGCGAAGGCATCGGCGAAATGGCGAGACGCGTCGAAGGCCTGATCCGTGGCCTGCTTCAGCTCGAGGGTTCTGGTGAGGGTCTGCTGCGATTGCTCATGGATGCGAGCGACGTTTTCGAACAGGTTACCGAGGCGATCGATCTGCGATACCAAGGTGTTCTTGACCTCGTCCAACTGGCAGCGGAAGTCGCTGGTGTCGAGTCCTTCGGGGTGCGGAGCGAGCGGTGCCGGTGTGACGTTGTTACCGAGGGGTGAGGTCTGCGGTGTTGCCGGCCGGCCGGGCGAGACGGCCAGGTGAGGCTCGGCTTGGGCTGGGGACAGGCTCTGAGGCGTGTCGTCTTGGGAAGCGGGAGTCTGCCGTTGCGAGGTCGCGGCAGCCTGAGAGGCCGGGAGCTCTTCCGCCGGGACGGTGGCCTGGGGCACCTCAGGGGTGGGTGTGGGCCCGGTTGCACCTGCAAGAGAAGCGGCCGCCGCCATTGCGGACATACCGGCGTCGGTTGCAGGCGAAGACTCCTGCAGGAGTGCGGCAAAGGCCTGAGCTTGGACAGGGTCCTCTTCGCCTGTGCCCATGGATTTGAGCAGATCGGCCAGTGGATCGCCCTGAGCAGGCGCGGGCTCCGCAGTCGGCGTGCCGGGTTCCGAAGTGGGATCTGTGCTTGACGCCCGGGTGGGTGTATTCTGGCTTGTAGCAGAGGCGATCGGGACGGAGGTCTCCTCGGCGGCTGGGGGGAGGTCCCGAGCAGGTTCCCCGCTCGTTTCCGAGCTCGCGTTCAGGGCCTCAGCCAGGGCAGCGTTGAGGGCCGCATCCACCGCCGCCTCCGAGGTTTCAGGGCCGGGACTTGGATCGCCCGCCGGGGTATCGACGACAGGAGCGGCGACAGACCAGGTTGTCGGTTCGGGGGTGTCGGCCGAAGGCGTCATCATGTCGGCCATGGCCGTGGCAAGGTCTGCGTCGGCAGTAGCGGTCATGTCAGGCACACCGACGGCAGCTGCGACGGTGGAGGTCAATTCGCCCAGCTCTTCGGCGGTTGTGGACAGGGATTCGGACATGGCGGCGAGTTCATCCTGAACACTGCTGAATGCGTTGGCTGTGGTTTTCGCGGACTGCGCGAACGCCCCGTCGGGCAGACCCTCCGTTGGAGCAGCGGTCGGTTCTTCCTTGGATGTTTTTGATTCAGCCACGGTGGCGAGCAGGTCCTGTCCGGCCTCGATCTGGGCGAGGAGATCTTCGGCGGCCGCGAGGTTTGTCTCGGCTGCCTGGGCAGCGGTCTCAGCCGGGGATCCTGCGTCGGGTACGCTGATGGGCAACGGCTCGATGGAGACACCCTCCAGGGGCTCGGGCCCAACCTCGGCTTGATCGGCAGGCAAGTCCGCGTGATCCACCCCACCGGCGGTTGCCTCGGCGAAGGCCTCGGCCAGTGCATCCGCGTTGGGTACGCCGGAGGCCGAGATTTCCGCGGCCACATCCTGATGAAACTGATCGCTCTCGTTCTTGATCTCGTCCATATCCAAAGCCTCAGTGAGAGTCGGGAAATCCGCGTCCATCTGTCGAGTCGCCAGCAAGTTGGCCGGAGCCATGCCGTCGACCAGGATCGACCGCATGTCGGCGAGCTGGACCATTGCCGATCCTACGTCGCCGGTGCCCTCGGCGCGCAAGCGGCTCATGCGTGCATCGAGTGCCTGGAGGACGCACTCGTTGGCCCCGGTGGCGAATCGCAAGGTCAGCTCGAGTTCGGCGCGCAAGGTGAACAGTTCATCGGCATCGTGCACCGTTGCCGCATGAACCTGTCCTGAGCGGACGACTCCGTACGTTCGTGGAAACACTGGCATCATCTACATTCCCAATGAGTTATCGTCCGTCCGGTAAGCCGACCTGACTTAGCCCTCTGCTGAATCCAGGACGACGAGGGCCGGTATTATTGCCCTTTTTCTTATCGGGCGTAGGGATTCTCTCGAGCCGACCGGACCCTGTTCGCTTTCCTTTGAAGCTCCGATAGAATACGCCGCTGGATGGTCCTTGCCTATCGGGCCGGTGCCCGGCGGCAGGGGCTTGGGCATTGAGTTTCGGGAAGGTCCGCACATGAAAGCGATTGACCGGCGCGAGTTTCTGGGCGTAGCGACGGCCGCAGCGGGGGCGGCTCTGACCGGCAGCGTCCAGGCCCTTCTGGCTGACGCGGTTGGCTCGGCGAATCCGCCCGGTTTCCTTCGAGCCTCGGACACTGTCACGCTGGGCAAGACAGGCCTAAAGGCATCGCGTCTGGCGTTGGGAACGGGGACGAAGATTCTCATGCAGCGTGAGCTTGGCGAGGCGGCGATTGTCAGGCTGCTTCGCCATGGTCTGGATCGGGGCATCCGCTGGTGGGACACGGCCGACATGTACAAGATCCACCCCTACATGGGCGCCGCCCTGAAGGAGATCGAGCGGGACCGGGTGGTCATCAACACCAAGACACTGGCCAGGGATGCGGCCACCGTGAAGGCCGACATCGAGCGTTTTCGCAAGGAGCTGGACACCGACTACATCGACATCCTCCTGCTGCACTGCCTGACGGACGGGGGCTGGCCGGAGAAGCTGCGAGGTTGCATGGATGCGCTCAGCGAGGCCAAGCAAAGGGGCCAGGTGAGGCTTGTCGGCTGCTCGTGCCACTCGTTGGATGCGCTGAGGGCTTCGGCGGCCAGTCCCTGGGTTGACATCCAGCTGGCGCGGGTCAATCCCTACGCGGTGATCATGGACATCCGCAAGGCCGATGAGGTCCCCAAGGTGACCGGGGTCCTGGAGGAGATGCACAAGCACGGCAAGATCGTGTATGGCATGAAGATTCTCGGCGAGGGGCAGTTCAAGGGTGACCGAATCGACCGCTCGCTCGAGTTTGCGCTCAAGCAGAGCTACCTGACCGGCTTCACCATCGGTTTCCGTTATCCTGAGGAAATCGACGACATCATCGCCCGGATCGATCGGCTGAGGGTTCCGAGGGTGTAGCGGCCGCTACGCGTTGCCGCCCAGGCGTTGTTGCCAGTAGCGGATCTGCTCGGCCGCGGAAGCAGGCCCGGCGTTGCCCTCGCTCCTGTAGCGGTTGACGACATTGGCCGCCCCGAGGTAGTCGTAGACGTCCCGGCCGATTCGGTCGCATATGGTCTTGAAGTCGTCCAATGAGAGTTCGGCCAGCTCGCGGTTGTGGCGTTCGGCCTCGGCGACCAGCCGGCCGACGTGCTGGTGGGCCTGTCGGAAAGGGACGCCTTTGGCGACCAGGTACTCGGCCAGATTGGTCGCATCGAGGAAGCCTCGCTGGGTGGCCTGGGCAAGCCGATCGAGGTTGAAGCGGGCGTGACGCACGACTTCGGCCACGATCTCCAGCGATGCCTTGAGTGTATCGTGAGCGCTGAACAGGTAGATCTTGTCCTCCTGGAGATCGCGGTTATAGGCCTGGGGCAGTCCCTTGGTCAGGGTGAGCATGCCGAGCAAGGCGGCGTACACGCGTCCCACCTTGCCGCGGACCAGTTCCATGACGTCGGGGTTCCGCTTCTGGGGCATCATTGACGAGCCGGTACAGAATGCATCCGCGATCCGGATGAACTGGAACTCCTGAGAAGAGTAAAGAACCCAGTCTTCCGCGAGCCGTGAGAGGTGGCCGGCGCACATGGCGGCTGCTGCCAGGAACTCGGTGATGAAGTCTCGGTCGCCGGTGGCGTCGATACTGTTTCGCGTGATCGCGGCGAAGCCGAGTCGCCGGGCCACCGCCTGCCGATCGATGGGCAGGGTTGAGCCGGCCAGCGCCCCGGAGCCGAGCGGGCAGAGGTTGACCCGTTTTCGAGCGTCGGTGAACCGGTCGAAGTCGCGATCGAGCTGTTCCACGTAGGCCAGCAGGTAGGCTGCCGCGGTGACCGGCTGGGCCCGCTGCAAGTGGGTGTACGAGGGCATGACCGCGTGGACACAGCCGCTGGCCATTTCCACCAGTGCGGCCTGGGCGCTTCTCAGCAGGGGCAGCATATCCAGATCGATCGCGTCGCGGGTGTACAGTCGCAGATCGAGGGCCACTTGATCGTTGCGCGATCTTGCGGTGTGCAGCCGCTTGCCGGGCTCACCGACTCTGGTGATCAGGGCCCCCTCGACGGCCATATGGATATCTTCACAGGCGGGGTCCCACTTGAACCTATCCGCCCGGATTTCGGCCTCGATCTCCTTCATCCCCCGAACGATCGCCTGGCAGTCGGCCTTGGTGATCAGGCCGACCTCGGCGAGCATTTCGGCGTGAGCCACGCTCCCGGCGATGTCATACTGCCACAGACGCCGATCAAACGAAAGGCTCTCGACGTAGCTCTCGGTCAGGCAATGGGCGGATTCAGAGAACCTGGCCTGCCAGCTTTTCTGCGATGGTTTCGACATTGCTCCAGCACTCCCACAGACGGCACTGCATGGACTATAATGCGAGAGCATGGAGTTCGCCACTCTCCTGTCGCTGCTGCTTGCCCTTCTCTCGGCTCCGTCCGGGCCGGCCAAGCCCACGAGCGCCGCGGCGAACTCATCCTTGCCGGTCGATGTGAAGCAGGAAGCTGCCTTGCTCCGCGACGCCGGGGCGGGCTTTGCCATCAAGCGGACCGCGCATTTTGTCGTGGCTCACAACGTCCCCTCCGAGGTAGCCGATGAACTGACCGCGCGACTGGAGCGCACGTACCTTTCGATCTACCGTTTTTGCGAACACAACAGGATCCACGTGGAGCATCCCAAGCAGCGACTTGAGGCGTTCTTCTTCGATCGCCGCGAGGAATACGACGGCTACGGGGCCCGCATCTCCTTCTCGTCACCGGGCACATTCGGCGTCTACAGCGAGTCCAGCAACCGCTCCGCGTTCCTGAATGTGCACAATGACCTGCAGTTCGTCCAGCTCCACGCCAGCCTGGTAGCATCGCGCGAGAACCTGGACCAGTTGTCGAAGGCGATAGCGAGAATCCGCGACAATCGAACCGTGGTGGAGTTGAGCTTCAGCGACGGTCGGCAGATGCGGCTCAACAAGCAGCAGGCTGCCCGGGAGCTGAACCAGGCTCGGCGGGAGTTGAAGAGGATCTCCGGCCAATTGGAGGACTACTCGGATCGGATCAACCGTACGGTCATCCAGCACGAGACGGCTCACCAGACCTTGTACAACGCCGGTCTTCACCGCCGCGGGTCGGACAATCCCCGGTGGCTGGTTGAAGGGCTGGCCTGCCTGTTTGAGACTCCGCCGAGCGCGGAGGGTGCCGGCATTGCGGCGATCAACAGGATGCGTCTTGACGATTTCCTTGCCGCGGTCTCGGGCAATCGCGAGTCTGGCAGGGTCACGGCCGAGGATGTAGGCAACGCGATTGTGGCGGGCCAGATCACTTCTCCTCGCGACCTGATCACCCACCCGGGTCTCTACCTGCAGCACGACGGCCGGGGAGCGGTCCACTATGCCGTCACCTGGGCGTTCCTGCATTACCTCCACCGGACTCGCACCGATCAGCTGGGGGCGTTCCTGCGTGCCGTGAGCGACCGGAGACCCGGCCAGCGTTATTCGGCGGAGCAGGAACTTGCGCTGTTCGAGCGGCATTTCGGACCGCTCGACGAGACGTTCCTCCAGCGATGGAGCACTTACATCTGCAAGCTGCGGAGATAGGAGGCGGGCTCCTTTCGCCGCTGACCTGGATGGTCGGCTGTGCCGGCGGTACCGCCTTGCCCGGACGGCGCCTCTTCCCTGAGCAACGGTCGTGGGCCTATAATGCGGTTACGGACCCTGGCGCGGGCACCTGGCGTTCGGGCAGGTTGGCCGTGTGCCTCCGTGGGGTCTGCTGGAGAGACTCGTGATGAAGCTCAGGTTTGTCTTGTCTTCCGTGCTGGCCGGGCTGCTCCTGCTGACCAGCGCCGGCTGCGGTGATCAGTTGAGGGACTCGTTCAAAATCGGCGTGTTCACGTACGTCAGCGGCACGTTCAGCAGCCTGCAGTTGCCCACGCAGATCAGTGACGCGCTGGTGAAATCGGTTATCAGTGGATTCGGTCGCTGAGCGGCCCGGAACAGCGGGACGGAACGCACCCCGAGGGCAGTTCCTCAAGCTCTCGAGGCCTGACCCGAGTGGACACCGACCGGTTTCAGCGGCCCCCACCGGAAATGCCGTTCAGCGGGGTCCTTGTTCAGTCGACCATTTCCTCGAATCGGCTATCGTCATCGTTCCGTTCCGGCTCGGCGGGTCGCGAGCGCTTGCCGTGGACGTCGCGTTGACGACTGGGGGCCTCGGGCACGTCGATCACGCGAACGACGCCGCCGCGCTGATCCAGGCACTCGAAGAGGTACTGATCGGGGCCCAGGTGGCTATCCCCGTGGACGGTGATGCGGATGCCGGTGTCCTGTTCCATCGCGAAGATCTTGGCCCGTTTGTGGTTCTGCAGGTGGAACGCGACCGACGGTGGGACGCGGACCGAGACTCTCTCCACCTGCTCGTGGTGCGTTGCGACCGCCAGCAGGCGGATGACGTCAAGGGTCATAGACTCGGCGTTCTTGACCAGTCCGGCGCCGTGGCAATGCGGGCAATCCTGGTAGATACTCTTCTTGATTGACGGGCGCATGCGCTGGCGGGTGATCTCGATGATGCCGAACTGGCTCATGCGGAGGCACTTGGCTCGCTCCTTGTGCTTCTTGAGTGCGTCCCGAAGGCACCGCTCCACCTCGCGGCGATGCTTGTCTGTCCGCATATCGATGAAGTCGCAGAGGATGAGGCCGCCCAGATCGCGCAGTCGGAGGTGTCGGGCGATCTCGTCGGCTGCTTCCATATTGGTGCGGAATGCGGTCTCTTCGGCATCGTCATGATCCCGGAACCGCCCGCTGTTGACGTCGATGGCCACCAAGGCCTCGGTTGAGTCGATGATGAGCGATCCACCGGATGGCAGCGGAACGACGCGGGAGTAGAGCCGCTCGATCTCCTGCTCGATGCTGAATCGGTGAAACAGAGGTTCGTGGCCGGAGTATTCTTCGACCTCGGAGCCGCCGCGGGGCATGGCGATCGAGAGGAAGTCCCGCACCTTCTGGGCGGTTTTTGGGCAATCGACAATGACCCGGTTGAACTCCGACGAATAGACATCGCGGATGGTGCGGATCACCAGATCGGATTCCTGGTAGAGTTCGCACGGCGCCCGGTCGCTCTTGACCCGCCGGGCGACCACGTTCCAGAGGCGCTGGAGGTAGGTGAGGTCCCGCTGCAGCTCGCGCTTGGTCTGGTCCTGTCCGGCGGTGCGGAGGATGAAGCCCATGTCCTTGGGCAGATCGAGCTCATCCAGCAGCCGTCGCATTTTCCGGCGGGCTTCCTCGTCCTCAATCCTGCGGGAGACACCCAACCGGTTCATGCCTGGCATCATGACCAAGTACCGGCCGGGGATGGACACGTAGGTTGTCAGCGTCGGGCCCTTGGTACCGATGCCTTCCTTGATGATCTGGACGATAACCTCCTGGCCGCGGCGCAGGCATTTCTGAATTGGCGGCCGATCGCGACGCGGTGTCTTGCGGCCGATATCCTCAATGCCTCTCATGCCGTCGGGGAAATACTGCGGTTGCAGATCGCTGATGTGCAGGAAGCCGTTCTTCGGCAGTCCGAAATCGATGAATGCGGCCTGGATGCTTGGCTCGACGTTGGTGACCCGTCCCTTGTAGATATTGCCCACATGCGAGGCGGAGCTGTCTCGCTCGATAAACAGCTCTTCCAGGCGGCTCTGATGAACGATGGCGATGCGGCATTCCTCGCCTTCCGCCACATTGATGAGCATAGCCCGCTCGTCGGGCTTGATGGCCCGGAGGGTGTGGGCTTTGCCCTCGCGTGACGGTGCTGCGGGCCCGGGCGGCTGATCGAGCCGATGGTCCTTCTCCCGCTGGTCGTGGCCTGCCGGCGACCGATCTTCGCGAGGCCGTCCCTCATGTTTCGATGGCGCGTGGGCGTCGCGGCCCCGGTGTTCGTGGCCGGGCGCGGAACGCCCGTCACGCTGTCTCTGATCGTGGGCAGGGACTGCCCGGCCGCCATGGTCCCGGTGTTCCGGCGCGGGCACGGTGTGCGGGGGGTGCACTTGTCCGGGCCGATGGGTTTGTTGTGCGGCACTCTTGCCGCCCCTGCCTCCTCCGCCGCCGGGGCTGCCATCGGCGTTCTGGCCGGCCTCGCGGTCTCCTCCTCGCCGGCCACGTCGACGACGTCTTCGCCGGCGACCTTCACGTAACTGGCCGGCTTGCCCGCCGTTCTCGCCTTGGCGATCCGAGGTTTCGGGTGAAAGCCTGCTGGTTCCCGTGTCGGCCTGCAGCGGCTCCCAGATCTGCTCGCGTTCCTCGAAGGCTGCGATATCGCCGTTACCCGCCGCGTCGCCTTGGGGAGTGACGGCCGGTTCCGCGGGCGGGGCGTGGAATCCGTCGAACGGGGTCCGTGGCGGCTCGGCTTGAGCCAGGGGCTCGGCCTCGGCGGCAGGAGTCAGGAGCTCTTCGGCGTCGGGAGCCTGGGCCTGTGGTTCCGTCTTGCGACGGGTGCGCGTTCGGCGTTGCCGTTTGGCTGTCGGCTTGGTTTCCGTCGTGGTGAGTCTTGGCTCCGGCTGGGGCTCGATGCCTTCTTTCGACTTAGTCGTCTTCAGGACCGTTGGCACCGGTTCCACCTCTATATCGTGGATGCCGAAGCCGAAGTCATCGACGTTGCCGGCGGTGCGGGCCGGTTCTGGAGCCTGAGGGGCTGGCACCTGGGTAGGGGCCTGCGTCGCCAACGGCGCGCTGGCCGGGGTATCCGCCTTAGCGTTCCGGCCCGACTTTGCTGTGCGTCGGGGACGACTGGATTTGGTTTTCTTGCTGGTTTCTTTCGAACTGGATTCCGTCATAGACTACCTACTCTCGTGACTTCCATGTGGGAGCGGCGGCTGTCAGGTTGGCCATTTCAGGCAAGCGGCCGGTCGGCCTCGTCGGAGGACGGTTCCGATGCTCCGGATTGGAGTGGGTCTCGGTCGATCCACGCCACCCGTGTCCGCCTGACCCGGTGGAGCCAGGACGAGGCGTCGAGCCCCAAGGCCGTGAGGATTTCCGCGGGACGGGCACCGCCCTTCGGGTCCACCCGGACTTTCCAGTGGAGGGTATGACCGTCCACGCCGAGTTGGACCAGCAGGGCACGAAGATCGATTGTCCTGCCGGCTTTGCCGCCATTTGGATCGCGTTCGATGCACCAGTGGTGTTCGGCCATGAGGGCCGCCGCCTGGGCGGCCGCCCGGATTGCCGACTCGGCGGACAGATCGACCGAGTACTCCACCTCGCAGGGCTGGACTGTTCCGCCTGACGTCACCGGCCAAGCTTCCCGAAGTCCGAGGCCCTCGGGCATCTGGGGCTCGAGCCGTCGTCGCACGTCCTCGGCGTCCATCGGTTCCGAGAGTTCAAACACCGCCAAGTCCGCGTCGCTGGCGATCCCCACAGAGCGGGGCAGCGGCAGCGACACTCTCGGTTTCGGATTGAACCCTCCTGAGAACTTCACCGGCACCCGGCTTCTGGCCAGGGCCCGCTCGAAGAGCCGCATCGTGTCACGGTGCGAAATGAACCTCAGGTCGCCCTCGATCGCAAAGCGAATGGCCACCTTATACCGCAATGAGCTCCTGTTTCCTTAATGAATACCGTTAGTGATTCGTCATGCCACACCCGCATACGGCGGATATGGCCCGTTTGTCTGACCGAGGGCCGCGTCACCGCGGCGTGTCGTTCATCACTCTCCCACTCACTAGAGGCTTTCAGGTGCGACTTTGCGCACCTCGTCGCGCAGGTAGTTGCTTACGAGTCGGTCAGTCTCGTAAGAAAGCGCCTTGCGCGCGATCCGTTCGGCACGGGCGACGGTTGTCGAGCGGATGATTCTCTTGATCTCCGGGATATCGTTGGCGGCCATGGAGAACTGCCGCAGTCCGATTCCGATCAGGAACAGGGTGTACAGTGGTTCGCCGGCCATTTCCCCGCACAGGCTGCACGGCACGCCGGCTCGATTTGCCTTCTGGATTACCTCTCTCAGGGTGTGCAGCACGGCCGGGTGTGAAGCGGTGTACAAGGGGGCCACCCGCTCGTTATTGCGGTCCACGGCCAGGGTATACTGGATCAGATCGTTCGAGCCGATGCTGAGGAAATCCACCTCGCGCATGAACTCGCGGATCTGAATGGCTGCCCCCGGTGTTTCCACCATGATACCCACCGGGATGTCGCGGCGGAACGGTACGCCCATTTCCTCAAGGTCTTCCATCGCGTCGCCCAGGGCCATTTTGCCCTGTCGGAGTTCCATCAAGCCCGAGATCAGGGGGAACATGATCCGGACGTCGCCCTCGGCCGACGCCCGGAGGATGGCCCGCAACTGGATCTTGAACAGGTCGAGGTTCTGGAGGCAATAGCGGATGGATCGCAGGCCGAGGAACGGGTTACGTTCCGGCTCGGTGGCCTGCTGGCGGGTATACTTATCGGCGCCGAGGTCAAGGGTGCGGATGATGATCGGCCGCCCCTTCATAGCCCGGACGACGGAGTAGTAGGCCTCGCAATGCTCCTGCTCGGTGGGTTCGGTTTCGCTGCGCAGGTAGAGGAACTCGGTCCGGTAGAGGCCGACGCCCTCGGCCCCCTTTTCGAGACAGAGGGCGGCCTCGTAGGGGAACTCGATGTTTGCCGCCAGCGAGATCCGCGTCCCGTCGATCGTCACGGCGGGCTTGTCGCGCAGTTCGACGAGGCCGACCGCCACCTCCCTCATTCGCTGTTCTTCGCGGCGGTACTCTTCGACCATGGCCGGGTCGGGCCGAATGATGGCCAAGCCCTTGGTGCCGTCGAGGATCACGGTGTCGCCGTCGCCCACGGCCTGGGAGATGTCCTTGAGACCCATGACTGCGGGAATGCCCATGGAGCGCACGACGATGGCGGTATGGGAGGTCAGGCCGCCGGTGTCCATTGCCAGGGCGAGGACCTTGGTCCGGCTGAGGTTTGCCCCTTGGGAGGGTGTCAGATCGTGGGCCACGAGGATGACCTGATCCTGAAGGTGGGCGAGATCTTCCCCGGACCCGCCGCACAGGTGCCGCAGCAACCTGCGTTCGATATCGCGGATATCACGGACTCGTTCGCGAAGCAGTTCGTCCTCCATGTTGAGGAACCGCCGCTGGTAATCGCGCATGATTTCCCTAACGCTGTACTCGGCGGTATAGCGGTGGGAGGTCAGGAGGGCGGCCATCTGCTCGCGGAGGCGTCCCTGGCTCATGACGCCGTAATGGAAGTCGAAGATGGCGGCGATGTCCTGGCCGACCTGGTGGGCGGTGGTCTGCCGCAGGCTGCTGAGCTCGGCGAGCGAGGCCTCGAAAGCAGCGTTGAGGCGATCCAGTTCGCGGGCAACCTGTTCCGGGGCCACGGGCTCGTGGGAGATCCGGTACTCCTCGGCGCCGAGCGTGACCGCGGTCGCGATCGCAACGCCGGGTGAGACAGGGATGCCTTTCTTGATCTCCATGCCGACTCACATTTCGCCGAATCCGCCTTCGATGAGCGCCGCCAGGGCTCCAAGGGCCCCGTCGGCGTCGTCGCCGTCCGCCAGCAGCTCCAATTTGGTGCCCTTCGTGGCTTCCAGGAGCATCATCTCCATCGGGTTTTTTCCATCGACCTGGCAGGTGCCCTTCTTCACGACCACTCGAGATTGGAACTGCCGGGCGATATCCACAAACTTCATCACGGGTCGCGCGTGCAAACCCTGGTCATTGGGGATGATCACAACCCGGGAGACTTCTGCCAAAGTGATCTCGGCTACTTACCTGGAGACCATCGATATCCCGTTGACGAGCGGGGCGTCCGATCAAGGGCGAGCCACCGCGATCAAAGCCATCGAGATCATCCGGCGGGAAGCTCGTCCGCCTCCTTGATCAGGTCCACGATCTCTTCCTTGGTCGACGCCTGCCGCAGGAACCGCCGGAAATTATCGCGTTGCAGATGGCGGAAAATGTTCTCCATCGACGCCAAATGCTGGTCCGGGTTATCGGGCGGACTCAGCAACAACACCACGATGTACACGGGAGCGCGATCTAGAGCGGCGAAGTCCACGCCACCGCTCGATCGGGCGATTGTCGCGGAGATGCCCTTGATGGCCGCATGGCGAACGTGTGGTACGGCCACACCCTTGCCGAAGCCGGTGCTGCCCTGGTTCTCGCGCTGAATGACGGCCTTGCTCACGGCGGCCGCCTCGTTCTCGCTCAGGCCGATGGACGGAGCGATGGCGTTGACCATTTCCCGGATCACACCGTTTCGGTCGGTAGCCTGAAGGTCGGGAATGACGGCGTCCGTCACGATAAAATCAGTTAGCTTCATGGTTTAGCACCTGTCGGCCCAACTTCTTGGGGTCACGCCTTGCGACGTCAGCTTGCCTGCTCCGTCACCTCATCTTCGGTCATTTTCGTACCTGGTTTCACGGAACGTCTCCGGTGTCGGAGCTTATCTTTGTGCTTTCGCAGCTGCTGGCTGAGCTTGTCGATGACCAAGTCGATGGCCTCGAAGAAGTCACCTGCCGCGACCTGGCCCACAAAGGACTGCTTGTGATCGGTATGGATAACGACTTCGACGCTATGCTGGATCTGCTCCCGGTCAACGATGATATCGATACGGTCGATGCGGTCGAAGAAGCGGGCCAGTTTCGAGGCCTTGTCCTCGGCGTATTGTCTCATCGGGTCGGTGATGTCGACATGCCGCCCGGTCACGGAAAGCTGCACGCATCAACCTCCTTCTGCGCGAGCCGCCGGCAACCGCGGATCGCCCTGGATTGCCAGGCAGGGCCTGCCATACGCCGGTGGCCCTTAACCACGCAGCGACAAAGGATTGTGGCTCAGCCCATGATAAACAGCAAGGGAATGTACGGCATCGGTCTCGCGGCGTCAATACCGCCGGGGCCGGTTTGCAAAGCCTTAGAGGCGGCTCTAAGATGCCCGGCGATGTACCAGGTTTACTCTATCCAGCGTCCGGGGCACCCCCGATGGGCCCTGGCGGCCAGTGGGCTTCTCCTGGTGGCCAGCGTTGGACTGGCCTGGGGCCTGATCCACGCCAAATCTCGCGGCACCTACATGCCACTGGAGGACCAGTCCCGCGACTATCCGGCGCGGGGCATACGGGCGAGGTTGCCGAGCGGGTGGGAGGCGTTGGACGGTGCGAGGGTTGCCAGCCTTCCGGCGGTGGTGGCGGCGGTGGCCGCTCCGGAGGAATCGGACAGGGTTGCCTGCATCTTTCGGGGGAATCGTCAGCGGTTAGGGGTACCTTCCGCCCACGTTCTTGACGTACTTGAGGAGGCGTTTGTTCATCTTCGTCTGGCCGGTGATGTGGAGACTGAGCCGGCCATGATCGGTCCCTTTTTTGCCCGCACGGTCCGTTCGACGGCCGGTGACCGCATTGGCAAGGCACCGGGCTCTCACTTTCTCGCCCGGGTGGCCTTTGCCCCGGACGGTCAGACTTTCGGGATTCTGCTGCTGCTGCCCCGGAAGCCGACCCCGCGCGACGAGCAGCTCCTGGGCGAAATGGGTCAGCATCTCCAGCTCCTTACGCTGTCACTTGACGAATCTCCGGCCAGACTGATGGCGGACGCCGGCATCCGATTTGATCCCCCTACGAAGGCAAGGTTCGTGAAGCCGGATCCGCCGCCTGGGCCGCCCTCGCCGCAGCTTCGCCTGATGAGTGATGATCCGGCCACCTGCTGGTACTTGAGCATCTGGCGAGTGCCTTTGCTGGGCACGCGGACCTGTGCACAGCTGGTTGAGAGTCTTGCCCTCACGACCCTTCGCCAAGGCAGGCTCAGAAAGCAGCCAGTCAGGAGCACAGTGGCCGGGCACGAGGTTGCGCGGCTGAGCATCTCGCCGGACGAAGAGGCCCAGCCCCGCTCGGGGGCCCAGATCTGGTGCGTCCAGATGGATGGTGATACTGCCCTGTTTCTGGTCGGGCACCATGAAGCCGAGGCGGGCCCCAGGTTGAGTGAAGTCTGTGAATCGATTGTTGCCGGTGTCTCATTGTCTGGAACCGACTCTCTGGTGGACACATCCGCCGCTCTTGAAGTGGGTCGTCGGTACCTGCGTGAAATCGCGGCGGAGAAGCTCACCAGCAAGTGGGGTGATCTGGTTGACCGTCGCCAGCGGTTCGTGCTTCGCGGATTGGCCGGTGTGCGGCTCCAGGAGGAGACGTCCTACCAAGTGGCGCGCAGGGAGGATGGCTCTCGCTGGTGGCGACAACTCACCACGTACTCGTTGCCGGGGCCCTTGGCCGCGATGGCCCCTGCCGCCACGGACGAATGGGTGGTGCGTGATGACGCCAGCGGACATGAGGGCCGGGTTCGATGGCCCGCGAGTTCGGGGACCGATGAGCGGATCGAGTACCTGGAGACGCGTTCTCCGGGCGGGGGCGAGGTCGTGTGCTCTCTGAGCATGCCTCAGAAGGAGCCTCGAGACTGGACGTTGGGGATAGATGACAACTACGCGTGCCAGCCGGTTCTTCTCGAAGCGGCGGCCAAGGCGGCCCGAGATCCCGACCGGCATGTCGCTCTGTTCTCCACGAGTGAGGTTTTCAATCCGCACCTATCCTGGGTCATGGCGAACCCGCTGGGTGAACTGCCTCTGCCCGGCTCGGAGGAGGATCGAAGCGTGGCCGCTGTCCGGCTGTGGACCGACTATGAAGACGAACCGGAGATCCTGTACTTCGACGAATCCGACCACCTGATGGGCATGAGCCTGGAGAGAGACCTGCACCTGGAGCGTGAGAGCCGTTCTTTCAGACGCGACGACTCCCGGTCCTTTTTCGATCGCAGACAAAGACCATGAGACGCGGAAAGACGAGATTGAACGGAGAAGACGTCCCACAGACCCATCCGGCGGCCGTGCTGGCCGTACTCGTGCACCTGGTCCTGCCAGGTGGGTTCGCGGCGGCTCAAACGCCGCCCATTCCGGCTGCCAGCGACAAGAGCCGGCTTGACGAGAGCCCTTACGTGGACGGCAGTTTTGGCTTCTCGATCAGGACTCCGGCTGGATCGATCGTGCAGCGTGAGAAGAAGCTGGTCGGCCTGGCCGATGTCGAGATTGTCCGCTTCGTCCAACCCGAGTTTGCCTGGTCGCTGGTGGTGCGGCTGTCCAGAACCAGTCGGGCACTGAGCACCGACCTGCTGCTCGAGGAGGTGAGCCGGAGTGTCAGGGCCGAGCACCAGGAAATCAAGCCGATTCGGAGCGAGGCCGCTCGTTTCGCCGGCCGGGAAGGTGTGCGGTTCGCCGCGACGTTCACCGGCGAGAACCAGACGTGGCTTCGGCAGCAGGCGGTGATCACCAAGTCGCCCACCGAGTACTACAGCCTGATTCTGCTTTCGCCTGTTGACGATCAGGCTGCGGCCGCATCGGTGTTTGAGCGAATTGCCACGAGCTTCGAGATCCTGCGTACCGAGGAGACCCAGCGGGAAATCAACGAGGCACTCCGGCGCGGCCAGGCGCTGATCCAGTCGATCGCCGCTGATCCGAAGAAGCTGCGTTCGCTTGCGGCCCACGATGACTATCTCTTTGTCCTCCAGGGTGGCAAAGAGATCGGCTTTGTCCACATCCACTCCACTCCTTTCGAATACGGTGGACGCCAAGGGGTGGCCGTCCGCGAATGGAGCTGGGTGATGAAGGCCGATGGAACGACCCAGCTTCTGCATGACATGTTCGAGGGTACCGGCCTGCCGTTCTCGCGATGGGAGACCATGGTCCGCACCATCAGCCCCATCCCGGCGGGTACGGATGTCATCACCAGTCTGGCGCAGCTCGAACGGGGCATCCGGCAGGACGACACGCTTCTGGTCACCTACACCCGGAAGGCCGACGACGCGGAGATGAAGGACAAGGCCATTACCATCGAGTCCAGCTTTGCCTCGCCTGCTTTCCTGCTGCTCCTGCCCCGGCTGGTGGACCTCGCCAAACCCGAGCTTTACGCCTTCTCCGCGTTCAGCACCGATCGTCGCGGTCTCAGTCTGCGTACCTTTCGCATCCTTGGCCAGAAGGAGACCTTGATCGACGGTCGACGAACACCGGTGTTCACCATTCAGGACAGCGAGGGTCTTTTGCCCCCGGTTAGCGAGCTGCTGGTGGACGGCGCCGGCCGGCTCCTACGTGTTTCTTCCGGACCGGTGGAGATGGTGGGTACGACCCAGGCCGAGGTTGAACGGCGGTACAAGAACCGCGTGGATGCCGCCCTGGCCATTTTCCAGAAGAAGCCGGTCCGACTGCCCATGCCGCCGGACCGGTCGGCGGAGAAACCGGGAGGAATACCGAGCACTGCGGTTCAGATTCCGGCCCCGACGAGCAGGCCCACCCCACCCTAGTCTACGGCCGGGGTAGCATGGTAGTACGTATCACCCTTCAGCGGGGGCTTCTCAGGCCAGTCCGGCGCTGCTATTCTTGGGTCATGGATGTACCCACCGCGCCCAGCGTAACGAACGAACCGCGGCCCTGTCAGCCCTACGTCCCCAAGCAGCGGCCGCCGGAGGAAGTGAAGGCCTACCACAAGATCAAGCGGACCTGCCACTTAGTTGACATTGGGCTCTCGCTGATCTACTGGGGGCTTTGGCTCGCCCTGGCCTCTCCTTTCGTCGCCTGGCTGGACGGTTGGATCGACGCCCGATGGCCAGCCCTTATCGTGGCGGCCCTGGTCATGTTCGGAGGCAAGATCCTGTTCCTGCTGCCGCTGAGCTACTACGACGGGTTTCTGCTGGAGCGACGATACGACCTGACCAACCAGACGCCCAGAAGTTGGCTGGTTTTCGAGATCAAGGGCTGGCTGGTGCAGTTCGTCATTGGTGGAATCCTGGTGGCCGGCTTGTTTGCTCTGCTCTGGTATTCAGGTCGGCTATGGGGCCTGTGGGTGTGGATCGGGATCATGCTCTTCAGCATCGGGTTGGCCAAGGTTTTCCCGCTGGTCATTCTCCCGATTTTCTATCCCTCCAAGCCGCTGGAACGGCCAGCCCTGGCGGAACGTCTGAAGGCCCTGGCCGGGCAGGCCGGGATGACGCTGACCGGCATTTTCAATCTGGGTCTCAGCGCGGAGACCAAGAAGGCCAACGCCATGCTGGCGGGTCTCGGGTCGACCCGGCGCGTCTACCTGAGCGACACGCTGCTGGACGCTTTTCAGGACGACCAGATCGCCGTCGTGTTCGCTCACGAGCTCGGCCATCACATCCGCAAGCACATCTTCAAGAGTATCGGCCTGGCGGCCTTGGTGACGTCCGGTCTTGTGGTCCTCATCCGCTGGCGATTGGACCCGTTCGCGGGCGGCCCGCCCGACGGCTGGGCGGGCTCGATCGCCGGGCTGGCCGAAGTCGGGATGCTCTTGTGTCTCTATCCGCTCGCCGTGGGCCCGATCACGTACGCGATCAGTCGGCATTTTGAACGTCAGGCAGATGCTGACGCCCTGCACATGACGGATGATCCGGGCGCATTCCGGAAGGCCTTCGAGCTACTGCGGGACATGAATCTGGCCGACCCGAATCCACCGCGATGGGAGGAGATCATGTTTGACGACCATCCAGCCATGGCGAAGCGTATCGCCATAGCCGATGAATACGCCCGGGAGAAAAGCCGGCGGAGACAGGATCATGATCACGAGACGCCTCTCGGCGGGCACGATGGCCCTCATTCTGCTTGCGGCGCCGGCGCAGGCCTTCCATCCCGCGGTGAGCCGGAATGGCCCCATCGAACTGAGCCTGGAGGGGCCGGCGAAGACCGCTGAGCGCGCCATCGCACTCACGGCCACGATCAGGAACACTGGCGATGGTCCGGTCTCGGGGAAGGTACGGATCCAGGCCATTGACGATTGGCGAGCTACCCCTGCCGAAGGCCAGTCGTTCCTGGTTCCCGGTCGTTCACAGCTTCAGCTCGCTTTCCGGGCGACCGCGGGACCGAACACCTACAATGCCCTGTACCCGTTCCACGCATTCGCCGACTGTGAGATTGCCGAGAAGAAGCTCACCTGCCATGTGGTTCTGGTGGTCGAGACCCAGCTCGCGGATCCACCGCGTCCTGCGGTCGCACCCGTCGATTTCAGGCCCATCGAGGTGCAGGCGAACTCCAGGCTGGCTCTCTGGCGGGTTCCCGTTCACCGCACGGTCATCCAGTTGCGTGACAGGAAGACGACCATGCAGCCGCCCGGATGGAGTGGTGCGGAGTCGGCTCACCGAACAAGCGTTTTCTTCAACCGATCCGAGAATCGCGGCACGACCAAGCCGGTCATTGCCATCCATCCTCCCTGGCATGGACAGTCGGGCACGGCTCTTCTGGAATTCCCCTTGCGCCTTCCGGACGGAGGGGCGATTGAATTATCCTTTGCCCATGCGATCCGGTCGCATCATGTGGAAGCCGGCGAGCCGCCCAGTGACGGGGTGACATTCCGGGTCCGGGCGGTGCCGATGGATGCCCCGGCCGGCGTCTTCGGCGAGATCCTCTACGAGCAGCACAGCGACGCGAAGGTGTGGAAGGACGCAAAAACGGACCTGACCCGTTTTTCCGGCCGTGCCATCCGCCTGCAGTTCGAGTCACACCCCGGCCCCAAGCATGATACGACCTGCGATGAGTCCTACTGGGGCGAACCGCTGATCGTGGCCGGGACACCCCCACCCCCGCCGCCCTTTCCGCCGAAATCGAACGACCGGTCGCGAGTTCTGGGCACCGTGATTCTCGACATGAAGCCGTGCGAGGTCCGTTTCTGGCCCGGACCGAGAGGAATCCTCGATGGCACGATCGCGTTCTCGCTCGGTGACCGACGGCTCTGCTTCCGAGGGTTCCAGGTCACGGTTGCGGGCTACCGGCTGGACGATCCGGCCTCGCTTGCCACGCTGGTGGAGATTCGCGAGGAATCACCGGGACCGGGATATCGGGTGCGCCATCGGTTCACCGATCCACTGGGACACTCCTACGACCTCCTTGGCAGCCTGCAGGTCGAGAGACACGGTCTCAAGGCCGCGTTCCGCCTCGACGCCCTTTCCGCCCCGAAGCCCTGGTCGAGCATTCGCATCGAGGACCTGGCTGCTGGTCCCTGGAGCGATCTCGCAGAGCGGGTCTACGCCGGTGTTGGTAATGTCATCGTCAAGCCCGAGCCGTTTTCGCTTGCGTTCGACGGCCACCAGCTGGCCACGTCGTTTGTGGGCCTGGATTTCGCCGGGGGCCTATCGGTGGTGCAGGCGGTTGACGTAGTTCCCTCGCGATTCGCGGTTGACCCCGGCGCGAAGCACTACAGCCTACATTCGGCTCACGCCCAGACGCTGACCTTCGTGCCGGCCACTGACATCTGGCAAGCGGTGCGTGCCTGGCGGAGCCACAACGGGTTAAGAGCCGGCGCCGGAGTTGCCAAGCTGGCCGGCCGGGCGGTCTTCGACCTCTGGGGCGGCCGCTATGGTCCGTCCGCCGACGCGCTCGAGCGGGCCTGGCGGTACGGGCTGACCGATTCCGTTGTCGTCTGGCACAACTGGCAGCGATGGGGTTACGATTATCGCCTGCCGGACATCCTCCCGCCCAATCCCGATCTGGGGACACCGGCCGAGTTCCGCCGACTCGCGGACGCCTGCAAGCGTCATGGTGTTCTTTTCGCTCCGCACGACAACTACATCGACTACTATCCTGACGCCGACGGTTACTCTTACGAGCACATTGCCTTCACTTTCGATCGGCAGCCTGTTCGTGCGTGGTTCAATCCTGGCCCCAAGGCCCAGTCTTTTCGCTGGCGAGCTGATCGCATCGGTCCGGCTGTCGAGCAGAACATCCGCGAGATTCACAGGGATTACGCTCCGACCGCCTATTTCATTGATGTCTTCTCATCGATTCAGCCGTATGACTACTGGACGCACGACGGCCAGTTCTTCGATGCCAATTCCACGCGCGACGTCTGGCGAAGCACGTTCGCCCGGATCCGCGAGCAACTCGGTGAGAACGCCCCGCAGATCTCGGAGAGCGGCCATGACCAGTTGGTCGGCTGGCTGGACGGTGCCCAATGCAACCATCTGCGCGTGGACGCCAAGCCCCCGAAGGAATCCTGGACTGTCTGGCGAGTGGCATGCGCCGAGGCCGAGCGGATCGCCTGGCTCGATGCCGCGCATCACGCCCTCTTCGTGCTGCATGGTGCGGGCTACCAGGATCGCTACGCCGGCGGGCTCGACCGCGCCGCGCACGGCATCTACAGCGACGACTACCTCTGCGCCGAGGCAATGACCGGCCATCCGCCCATGGTCTCGGAGCCCTTCGGCCGCAGTGTTGTCCGCAAGTACTGGCTGCTGCACGATCTGGGCAGTGCCCTCGGCCGCGCGAACCTCGAGGATGTCATCTTCTTTGAGGGTGACATTCACCGGCAGATCGTGTCCTGGTCCAACGGAGGCAAGGTGTATGTCAACCGTGGCGAAAAGGAGTGGACAATCGAGGGGCACACTCTGCCTGCGTACGGATTCTGGGCGACAGTCCCGGTGGCCGAGGATGGGCAGGTGGAGGTTGCTGTCGAGAGGGTGGGTGGTACGGTGGTGGAGTGGTCTCGATCGCCGGCCGCCTGGTATGTACACGCGCGGGAGGCGAGCGGACCGATTCCCTTTGGGCCGATTGCGACCGACGGGGGTCTGCGGCTGACCAAGGATGGCGCGAAGGTCCGTGTGACAGTACTTCCTGACAGCAGGCCATTCCAGATCAGCGTGCAGCGCGAAGGTCCATTCTGGTCTATGCCAGGGTCATCTCGCCTGGAGGCAATCGACGAAGGGGGAAAGCCCCTGAAGGTTCCACCGATCGGGGCTTCGTCCGCTACGATGACCTGGACCACTGGAGCCGGTGTCTTCGCCTACCAATTCTAGGTCCAGGAGCCTCCAAGCCAGAGGCGGCTACCGGCTTGGGGGCTTCTGAGCTGTCGGGCGGCCCCAGTTCGGTCTACTCAGATCGCAGGGGTCGCCATGCTGTTTCATGTCGGCGGCCAAGCGGGCCTTGAGTTCTCTGACCTGCTCGACGTGGGTCGGATCGCCGGCCAAGTTCCTCGTTTCCCATGGGTCCTGCTGAAGATCGAACAGCTGAGTGGTCTGCTGGCCAGCCACGTTGTAGAGAATGAGCTTCCAGCGATCCGTTCGAAAGGCACGCTGGCAATCGCGATACGAGAGGAACAGGTGATCCCGAGGTCCCGTTCCCCCTTTGCGGGCTACCGGGAGCAGGCTTTTGCCTTCGATTTCGACGGGCGTTGGCACTTCCAGCAGATCACACAGCGTCGGGTAGATATCCAGCAGATAGCACAGCGCGTTTCGCTTCTCAGCACGGGGCAATCCCGGGCCTGCGACCACCAAGGGCACGCGTCCGCTATGCTCATAGAGGCTCTGCTTACCCATGAGACCGTGCCGTCCGACCGCAAGACCGTTGTCGCCCGCCAAGACGAGGATGGTGTCCTCCGCGTGACCGGTCTCCCTCAGGGCGTCGAGGATCCGACCCATCTGAGCGTCAAGGTGTGTGATCATCGCGTAGTAGGCCGCGATGTGCTGACGGGCGATCTCCGGTGTCCTTGGCCAGGGGGCCAGTTGCTCATCACGCCCTCGCAAGTCGCCGTTGTCGAAGGGGTGCTCGGGCAGGAAGTTCGGCGGAAGCAGGACTCCTGCAGGCGGATAGAGGGCCGCATACTCCTGCGGAGCCATGCGCGGATCATGGGGGGCGGTGAACGCCACGTAGAGGAAGAACGGCCTGTTGCCCTTGTAGTCGTGGAGAAACCGGATGGCCGTGTCGCTGAACAACTCGCTGGAGAACTTCTCGCCCGGCCGGCTCCTGCCCTCCGGGTATTGTCCTGTCGGATCGAAGTCGCAGACCGGCACCTTGAGATGATCTGACATGCCGCCGAAAAAGACGTTACCTGCCCGGGTGAAGGAGCGTGCGAACGATGCCCGATCGTTGTGCCACTTGCCCGTGCCAAAGGTGACGTAACCGTGTCTGCGCAAGAGCTCAGGCAACGTCAGGTGCTCCGGAGGGATAACCGCGGCGTTGGGTCTCAGGTGAAAGAGCGTCCGGCTGGTCATGAGCATCGCCCTGCTGGGCATGCAAACCGCGCCGTGCATTGAGCCCATCACGTGGGCATGGGTGAAGGCCACACCGTTTGCAACCAATCGATCCATGTTCGGTGTACGGATGTCGCGGTTGCCAAGCGCGGCGATGGTGTCGAAGCGTTGATCGTCGGTCAGGAGGAGCACGACGTTCGGCCGCCTCGAGATGGCCGCAGGTTCGGGGTGGGCAGCAACGAGGGGCGAGGTCACGGACAGGACCAGAACCGCTCCGGTCAGAATCCGGAGACTGGAGCGGCGGCTCGATAACACCCGTCTCTCATCGGGATATCTGAACATGATCTCATGCTCCTTCGAAGGTGCTGTCCGGATTTGAGGGCCTCAGTGAGACCGCCTTTCCACCTGGTTGACGTGTGCCGGGCATCCACCCGGATACATACCTGGCAGCTGGCCGCACTTTCATGACTTTGTGGCATTCTAACGGCCGATAAGCATCGGGGCGAGCGGACGGCACGGGTTCTGGGACGCTGGCGATCGGCTCGTGGCCCGAAGCAGAAGTCCTGTTTGCATTTACCCATTTTTACATGTTACGTTTGTCGGTAGCTCATTTGGGAGGGAAGCCGATGAGATCTGGATTCCTGAGTAAATGGCGCGGGCGATTGGTCAGGTTTCTCGTGTCCCAGGATGGCCCTGCGGCGGCGGAGTACGCCATCCTGCTCGCCATGATCGCCGTTGTATCGATCGGCACGATCCGATCGATCGGCGAGCGGTTCTACAATCTATACACCATGATTGCCGACTCCGTTGGTGGCGTCATGTGATGCCACCGGCATTCCGCCCGGCGTGGACAGGTCGTCGACCGGGCAAGTCCGCGCGCCCTCGCTCCCGGCCCTGGGCCGCCTTTGGCCCGAGGCTTGATCTGCCTGCATCCTTTCGGCCGCCTCGCTTCCGCATGGTCACCTGAGACTGCCCCACCCAGCAGTGCTGCCATCTGCCACCGCCAACACCGGCGAGGATGTTACACAGCCGTTACAGCGCTCCGTTCGTTTCTGATGTACATCATTCACAGAGCCAGCCGCACAGGGACGGGAGAACAGCCTGCCGCGGACGGGATGGCGATGTGCAGAAAGCCGGGCGAATCCACGAAAGGAGCATTTCGATGGCTGACCGTGTCGCGCGTTCGTTTCGACTCACAACCATGGGGGGGATCGCCGGTTGTGTTCTGATGATGGCAGGTTCTTTGACCTCTCCGGCAGCCGGCGTCCCGCCTGCACGCCCGCCGGCGTCCCAGGCGGCCTGGCCGGTCGACAATCCCCAGGTCTGGCAACCGCGTACCCGATCGGTAGCGGTTTTCAAGAACGGAATGGGCTTCTTCATGCGTGAGGGCGAGGTGGCCCTTCGGGACGGCTGGTGTACCGCCCAGGCTGTACCGCCGGCTGCATTTGGCACGTTGGCTTTCTACTCGACGAATCAAGGTCAGATCGTCGACGTCGTCGGCTCCGGCCCAGGCGAGACGGTCGATTTTGACGACCGGGATGCACCGAAGTCGGCGGCTCAGAAAAGGGAGCGGATCGAAGTGTGCAGCAACATGAAGATTGCTTTGACCTATACGCACAAGGGTATCACCAGTTGCGCCAGCGGCAAACTGGTGTCGGTCAGCTCTGATTTCGCGGTTCTGGAGAACGAGCAGCACAACTTTGCGGTCGGACTTGAGGAGATCAGCCGGCTGCAGATTCTCGAACTACCGCTGCGGATCCATGTGGCCGACGCCACCCACAAACCGCCGGCCAGGGCCGCCCTGGGCATGGCCTACCTGCGTCAGGGGATCACCTGGATCCCGGAGTACACTTTCAGGATCATCGACGACGAGCATGGGGAGCTCACCCTGCGGGGCACGGTGGTCAACGAGGCTGAGGACCTGATTCATTGCGACGTTCACTTCGTCGTCGGTGTCCCGCACTTCATCCATGACAACCTGCTGGCCCCGGTTGCGGTGGGCCAGGTCATTCGCACGATTGGGGCCTCGGTCGCCCCAATCCAGACGAGAAGCCAGATTGCCAGCGACGCCTTTCTCTTCTCGAACGCGATCCGGGCCGACCAGGTTGGTCCGGGTGTCGTGGAGCAACCCGCGGGTGGCGAAAACCGTGATGTCCGTGCCATGCTTGGCAATCTGCCGAGCCTGGAAGGCCCCGCGAGCGCCGACTACACGGTCTACACCAAGAAGGATCTCACCCTGCGGCAAGGCGAGAAGGCCATCGTCACGCTGTTCGTCAAGAAGATCGGCTACTCCCACATCTATCGCTGGAATCCGCCCGCCCAAATTGCCCATTACCTGGTTCTGCACAACGACACGGACACTGCCTGGACCACCGGGCCCTGTCTTGCCATCGACGGCGAGCGACCGCTCAGTGAAGACCTGGTCAAGTACACGCCGAAACAGGGCCACTGCGAGATTCCGGTCACGACCGCGGTCAACGTGGCCTGCAACAGGAGCGAATCCGAGGCCGACCGCAAGCTGAAGGCTCACAGTCCTGCTCCCAACTTTTTCCTCGACCTGGTCACGCTCCGGGGCGAGCTGAAGGTTCGCAATTTCGAGAAGACCGCGGTGACCATCGCCATCGAGACTCCGGTACCCGGCAAGCCGACTGTCGCCTCCGACGACGGCGACCTCTCGGTGGACACTTCGAAGCTGCAGCTGCTGGAGCGGAGCGGGGCGATTCGCTGGCAGATTCGGCTGGACAGCGGAGCCAGCAAGACGCTGACGTACCAGTACGAGCGGTATGTGCCGTCGAAGTAGGGCGAGTGCAGCGAAGGGGGAAGACGCGGACAACGGATGCAGGTACATGGTGACCGCCATTCAGAAAGGAGCGCAGATCATGAGGAGGTTCGCCGCATCGGCCGCTATCACTCTGGTTCTTGTTGCAGGGTCATGTCCAAGCAGTGTGGTGTTGGCCAATGGAGGGCCGTTTGTCGTCAAGTACCCCGAGGGCGACCCTGCGGCCAAGGGAGTGCTTGCGCCGCTGACCAATCAGCTCAAACCGGGACGGGAGGAGCGACTCAAAGTCCTCAAGGAGGATCTCGAACTTGTCTTCGTATCCGACCGGAGCCACATTCATGTCAGGGCGGGGGGGCAGGAAGCACCCTCACCGCTGCCGCCACTCGTTGTCGTGTCCGCGGCTTACACCATCGAGAACCCGACGGACAAGGACATTGAAGTCGCCTTCGGCTTTCCCATTCTGCGTGGCCTGTACATGAGTCCCTTCTCGATGATGCCCCATCCCGACGCTCAGGTTCGGTTGAACAACAAGGATTTCGTGCATTCGACGATCATTTCGAATTCGGCGATCTACGGCATGATCCGCGAGCAGGCCAGACGTACGATCGAGGAAGCCATCGCCAAGGACGATCGGCTGAGCGTGCTGGTTGCTCAGACGCGAGCGACCGGCTGGGTACGACAGCGCGTGCGGGCTGCCCTGCGGACCGCGGCCGGAGAGGACGGGGCTCTTCGGAAGGCCGTGAACAAGGATGCACTGGTTGGAGACGCGGCGGCGCCGGTGGCCGGACTGCGCGAGTCGGACCATGAGGCCGCCAGGACGGCTCTGCGGGAGCATGCCGCCAGCGTGATGAAGTGGGACAAGAGCAGCGCCGGACTTCTTGTCGAATACGCGAGCCTCGATTGGGGAAGCTCTGACGCTCTGGCCAATCCGCCGGATCGACCTTACTTCCTCTGGGGCGGGGCTGTCGACAGCAACCAATGGGTCTACCGCAACCTTGGGCCGTTGAGTGCCATCGGCGAACAGAAAGCCACCCAGCTCTTCGCGACGCTGGCGGCGCGCTTTGACCAGACGGCTGCCAGCACTTACGAATCGATCTTCAGCTCATGGGGTGGCGACGTGCGGGAGCGATCCGTCGATCTGACCAGCGGGACCGTGCGCCCCAGGGAGATCACCGTCTCAACTCGGCCGGCGTCCGAGGAGCGGCACGCCCTGAGAGGGAGCGATCCGACGGTATATGCCCGCGTGGACTACCTGGACCCGAACGCCCGGACTACCGAGGCGGAGAAGGACTCTTGCAGAAGTCTCCTCGGAGACCTTCCAGTCGTGTTTACCTTTGCCCCGATGAACCTGATCCAGTACCAGGTCCGATTTCCGGCCAAGGCCACCCAGGTGCTGACCGTGAGCTACAAGCAATACGCGTACAAGGACACGCACGAGCCAGCCAGTTATCAGTTCGCTTATGTCCTGCACCCGGCCTCGATGTGGCGGCACTTTGGACCGATTCACCTGAAGGTGGGGGTACCAGCCGGCACGCCGTTCAAGGCTTCGGTTGCCTGCGAGACCGGCGGCGTGGAAGAATACGAGCTGCCGAAGGACGTGCTGGTTGCACGACACTCTGATGGGAGTGCGAAGGATCGATACACCTTCCACCGGGCAACGCTTCGGGACAAGACCGGCGAGCTGTTCCTGGCGGTGGGCGCGGCCGCGATGGACCAGAGAACTCTCGAGCCGGTAGCGGCCCAGCCGCCTGCCGCGAGCTCGCCACCGGGCGGCGGCGGCACCGCTCAGGCCGCGACGCTGACCGTGAGCACGCCGGCATTCAACCACAGCGCATCCCCGCGACCTCCGACCACCAGGATACCGTCAGGGCAATGAGGCTCATTCATGAACCGCCGACAGTTCCTACGCTACACCATAGGGACGGCGACAGCGTCGCTAGGCGCAGCGGCGTGGACCGTCGCGCCCGTCGCCGTTTTCCTGGAGACTCGCAGCGGCGATGATGCGGCGGAATGCACGCGTCTTCCGCCGATGAGGCCAATCGACTTCGCACCGCGTCCCCGGGAGACCATGAAACAGGATCGCAAGCTCATCGTGGTGGTGTTTGGCGGCGGCACGCGATCCAGCGAGACCATTGACGATCCCTGCCATCGGCACATTCCTCGTCTGTGGAACGAGATGGTGCCGCGCGGCACGCTCCTGAGCCACATGCGTATCGAGCATCGTGTGGTGCACCCCAACTGCACGGCATCGATCATGACCGGGCACTGGGAATGGGATGACAACGATTGGTCGAAACCGCTGGCCCATCCCAGCCTGCTCGAGATTGTTCGCAAGGAGACCGGACAGCCGGACACATCGGCGTGGGCGTTCGTGTATGCATCCATCCTGGCGAGGATCAGCGAGAGCAGCGTTCCAGGCTATGGTCCGCCGGTGGCGGCCAACGTGGTTGAACCTCCGACCATCTCACGATCTGCAGCAGAACGGATGAGTCAGCTGCTGCACGAAGCCGCCAGGCGTGGCTCCGTCGACGGGGAGTTGGCGGCCGCCCGGGAGTGTGCCCGGCTGGCTCGTCTGAACAGCCGGCTGAACATGAGCGGCCTTCGGTCGGAGCCGGCCCGAGCCTTTGTGGAGAGCGAGTACCGGGTCTGGAAAGGAGGCGACGGGACGACCAGTCACGATGCCTTTCTGACCGACCGAGCGGTTGCCTGCATGAAGCGGTTCGGGCCTGATGTTCTCGTTGTCGCCTTCGGCGAGATCGATTGCGCTCACTACGGCTCGTGGTCGAGGTATGTGGAGGCGATCCAGCGAACCGACGAGTTGACCTGGCGGCTCTGGCAAGCGACCCAGGAGATGGAGAGCTATCGCGGCAGGACGCTCATGCTGATTCTCCCTGATCATGGGCGGGAGCTAGAGAGCGCCGACGGCCCGGGTTTCATTCATCACAGCGATTTCTACACCGACCGGGGCGCCGACGAAGGGTGCCGACGGGTATGGATGCTGGCTCTCGGGCCGGGTGTGCGAGTCGGGGGGAGGGTCGACCGGCCGATACCCACCACCGCCGTTGCGGCCACGGCCCTGGAGTATCTGGGGCTGAAGGCCTCGGAAGGAGCCGCGGCTTCCGTGCTGACGGAGCTGCAGAGCCGCAGTGCAGCGAACGGACAGGAAAGGCCGCCCGGAAGACGCGTTGCGATGGCGGAGAAAGCGGGCTAATCTGGATTCCTCTGGATCGACGCAGGTCGGGGACCTTGGCGACGTCGACCCATGGGCGCCTGTTCATGGGATGGGAGTGGTGAATGGTGCGGATCCTGGTCATCGAGGATGACGCCGCCATCCGGCAAGGGATTGTGGATGCGGTCGAATCGGAAGGGTACTCTACATTCGAGGCGGCAGACGCCGTTCGGGGACGCGACATGGCCCTGGGCGTGGAGTGTGATCTGGTTTTGCTGGATCTGGTCCTGCCTCGCGGCGACGGGTTGGATATCCTTCGCGACGTCCGGTCCGCCCGCCCGACCTTGCCGGTGATCATTCTGACTGCCCGCGGAGCTGAGGACGACCGCATCAAAGGACTGAAGCTTGGGGCGGACGACTACGTGGTCAAGCCGTTCAGTGTGAAGGAACTGCTGGCCCGCATCGAGGCTGTCCTACGGCGGTCGCCGGAGCGACCGGTGGACATTCGTGAAGTTCGTCTGCCCGGCGGCGTGGCCGACCTGGAGCGGCGGGAACTGCGATTCCAGGACGGGGGGCGAACTGAGCTGTCCGAGCGGGAGTCGGAGCTACTCCGATACTTGGCGATGAACCCGGGGCGGGCCGTTTCCCGGGAGGAGATCCTGTCCCACGTTTGGCGGCTCGACCCTAACGGCATCGAGACGCGTACGATCGACATGCACGTAGCCCGATTACGTGAGAAGCTTCGTGATGACGGAGCCCAGCCGCGCGTGCTGCTCACGGTACGGGGCAAGGGCTACATGTTCGCCTCGGAGGGTGGTTGATGCGCCCGTGGCACACATGGACGTTGTTCGCCGCGGCTCTGGCCGTCGTCTTGGCGGCCCTGGCCTGGAGCACACGTACCATCGTGCGCCTGGATCGGGCTGAAGTCGAGGCCCGGCATCAGACCGCTGTGGAGGAGGCCGTTCGCCTGGTCCTATGGCGAATGGACTCGGCCCTGGCCCCCCTGATCGCGCAGGAGAGCGGGCAGCCGTATTTCGCCTATGTGCCCTTCTATCCAGCCGAGCGAGCCTACACCCGGATGTACGCCAACATCAGTGCTGGTGATGTGCTGATGCCCTCTCCCCTGTTGATGCAGCCGCAACCGCGCGTTCTGGTGCATTTTCAGATTGACGCAGCCGGTCGATTCAGCTCGCCGCAGGTACCGGTCGGTGAGAAACGGACCCTGGCCGAGCAACAGGGGTATCGATCGGCAGCAGAGATTGAGGACTCCGCCCGACGGCTGGCGGCGCTGAGCGACACGCTCGAACCGGATCGGCTGCGCGACCGGTTGTCTCTTCCCGTGGTTCGAAACCCTGCCGTGGTGTCCTTACCCTCCGACCAGCCGGATGCCCAGCTCGCGGGCCCGCCCCCGCGGGCTCAGGCGATGGTCCAGCAGCAAGCCGTTCGCCCGCAGCCTTCCGATGGGGGGAAGCTGACGAAAGGACAGCAGCGGATCATCGAGGACAACAGCCGTCGTGCCCAGCAGCAGGTCGAGGCCCAGCAGGGCTTCATGAGCGGCAATTTGCTCAATGTGGACCCGTACAACACGAATGTGGCTGCCGGTCTCATGCAGCCGTTCTGGATCGGGGACATGCTGGTGCTGGCTCGAAGGATCTCGGCCAACGGGCAGGAGTACATCCAGGGCTGCCAGCTGGACTGGCCGGCCATTCGCCAGTGGCTGCTGACCGATGTCCGAGACACTCTGCCGGCGGCGGCGCTGGAACCGATGGGTGGCCGCACCGACGACCGTGCGATCTACCGACTGGCCGCCCTGCCGGTGCGGCTGATCTCCGGGCCGGTGCCGGTGGACGCGGATTCAGCTCCTTCGACGCTGAGGATCTCTTTGCCGCTGGCCTGGGCTTGCGTTCTGGTTGCCGCGACCGCGGTTGCCGTCCTGCTGAAGGGTGCCGTCTCGCTGAGCGAACGGCGTGGGGCGTTCGTATCGGCCGTCACTCACGAACTGCGGACGCCGTTGACCACGTTCCGGCTGTACACGGATCTGCTGGAGCAGGGCCGCGTCACCGGCGAGGAGAAGCGCCGGCAGTATCTGACGACGTTGCGGGCTCAGGCTGAGCGGCTCTGCCACTTGGTCGACAACGTCCTGGCTTACGCTCGTCTGGAGCGTGGCAACCATCGGCGGCCGCTGGAGACGATTGACCTGTCGGATTGGCTGGCCCAGGCCGGCCCGAGACTAGCCGAGCGGGCGGCCCAGGCGGGAATGGAGTTTGGGGTGGTGATCAACGATGAGCAGGCGGCGGTGAGCCAAGAGGGGCATGCCGAGCGGCGGTCTAGGCTATTTGTTCGCGCGGACGAGTCGGCCATGGAGCAGATTCTGCTGAATCTCGTGGATAATGCGTGCAAGTACGCGTCCGGCGCTGAGCGGAAGGCGATCGAGATCATCGCCGGGCGGCGAGGTACCGGGGTGGAGATCATGGTCCGGGATCATGGCCCGGGAATTGCCGAGCGTGATTGCCGAACACTGTTTCGGCCGTTCCACAAATCGGCGAGCAAGGCGGCCAACTCGGCGCCGGGTGTTGGCCTGGGTTTGAGCCTCAGCCGTCGACTCGCTCGCGAAATGGGGGGTGATTTGCGGCTCGACAGCGCGATTCAGACCGGTGCGTGTTTTGTGCTTTCTCTCCGGGCGGAATGACGCAGGACAACTTGCTGCCGGTGTACCGATCTCCCGGCACGTTCTACGGCTGCGCGATCAGTACTCCGTGTACATCGACTCGGGGCAGGGTGACCGACAGGACGCCATCGGACCAGGTCCATTCCCCCACACCTCCTTCCGGAACCCACTCCAATTTCTGCGGCTTGACCGGGAGGCGCCATTTCACCGAGATGGGCCCGACGGGCGGGACGTAGTCGATCAGGGCGTACTCATTCGAGGTAGGCACGTTGGCCCGATTCAAGAAGTGCAGGGCGGGCTGTCCGTTCCTGGTCCTGCGCAGAGCGACGTCGAGGCACGGCGGGCCGCTCACCGTGAAGGCCGGCTCCGGGAAGACGCGTTGAACCACCTGCCCGATGAACTCACGAAGGTAGGGGCTGTGGAGGTGAAGGAACCGCAGCCCAACCGGACCATAGATCGCCCCGACGATGCCGTTCTCATGCCGGGCAACGGTGGCCGCAATCTCGCCGTCCTTCCGAGTATCCCGAGTCGGGTATCGCCAGCCAACCGCCTCGGCCCGCTGCAACGTGACTTTCTGCCAAGGGCCGTTGATCGCCCCGATTCCATGGGGGGACGCCAGCTCGGCTGGAACCTCCTGCGGCTGCCCTTCGAGCTTGACACCGAGGATGGGCTCGAACTGCCTGGCCGCCGCAGTCCCGACCAGAAGGAGTCGACCGCCATCTCGCACGTAGGCGAGAATCTCGTCCTTCATGCCATTGGCGAACCGGTCATAGTCCGGTACGACGATGCACGGATAGTCCTTGAGGCGTCCCTTGATCTGGTGTTCCGCGAGAATGTCGACCGAGTAGTGGAGTTCGAGCAGGGCATGGAGAGTGCCGACCAGCTCTGGAAAGCTGCCCCAAGCCGCGCCCACGCTGTCGGAGCGGTCCTCGATGACCGCGGTGGACATCAGCAGGGCGACCTGCGGAATCGACGTGCTCTTGTGGCTCACGGTCTGGCGTAGGCGGCAGAAATCGGCCACCCGGCCGGTGGTCTCGATGACCGCGTCGGCGATGTGACCCTTTCGGGTCGGCTGGTAATAGATCTGAAAGCCGCCTCCCTGCATGAGAACCACGGCCGCCTCCTGCTGAAGATGGACGGCGGGCTTGATGTTCTGGCCCATGCCCGCCAGGTTGTTCACGAAGCCCCAGGCCATCAGGTCCCAGGGCATGGTGGTGGAAGCGGTGTAGCGAGCCTCGGGGCGGGCCCGATCGACGGAGTTGGTGGGATCGTAGTCGCCGGAGACGAAATCGACTTTGACCCTGACCGGCCAGGGGGTGAGCGTGGTGTACAACCAGTTGCTGGCCACCTGGAACCCTGGGCGTGCGGCATGGACGGCGTCCACCCAGTGCCCGACGTATTGCTCGAAATGACGCCGGTTGAATCGTTTCCACTCCAGCCAGTTGGGCTGGTTGCGGTTCGTGGGAGCCTGATCGAAGCCGGTTTCCTTCTTCCACGCCGCCAGTGCTTCAGGAGAGTAGTCCCAGCGGGCGGCCCAGCATTCGCCATCGACCCACGCCCCGTCCAGATCGTACTTTGTGGCCGCCTCGACGAGTTGCGGGATCATGACCTGGTCGACGTACGGGCTGAACACGCTGGTGTTGTTCGTATCCCGCTGTCCGGTGGCGTTCATCGCTCCCCACTCCGGGTTATTGGCCAGTGCGGCCATGTCGAACAGGCCGGAGAAGTGGATGTACAAGGCCACGCCATGGTCGCGGGTCACTTTGCGCCAGATCTGCAGCGAGTCCCTGGTCATGTGCGGCGCGGAAGGCCCGATGCTCGACGGCCAGCCCAAATACCCACCGTGTCCCTTGCTGTCGTACTGGACGTAGTTTGGCCGCACGCGGGTGAGGAGCTTGGCAACCATCTCCTCAGTCACATCGGCACCGAGGGCCGGGTCGCCGGGGCCGGGGTGCAGATCGAAATGCAGCCCGAAGAAGGACTCCGCCCTGGGCAGCGGGCGATGGCCGGCCCTATCTTCTCCCATCGATGCCGAGGCGCATGCCAAACAACCACTCACGACAAGGACGTAGAACCGGTTTCTGAGCATGGATGGCTTCCTTTCTGGCCGATCTGCCCTACACCGCAGATGTCTGTGGCCCGATGCCGCCTCTGACTTGACCGGCGTCGGTCCACGGCCACCCGGCGTCTGCAGGGTGTCGAGACTCACGGCCGTCGTCGAGTTTCCGCTTGCGACGTCAGGTCCGCCGGGCTGTCGCACCGGGGAGTATACCACGACCAGATGGTGGGCGAGGCCCTGCTCCCGGCTGCGAGGTTTTACCTCAACCGGGCTTGCGGGATGAACGATGAATACCCGCGGTTCCCATCTTTGTGGAGTCCGGGAGGTTCACGCAGGCATGCAAGTTCAAGGGATCGCGGGCGAGAAGAAGCGGCACCCGTCAACCGGCGGCGACAGGACGTCCTTCCGGGAATCCTGCCCGAGGCTGCTTCCACTCAAACGGACGCCCGATACGGTTGAGTCGCTCTCGCCGGACCTCGGACTGACCGAGGTGATCTGCCCGTTCCAGGGCCGCCTGGCCGGCACGGCCAACCAGATGGTCACGGCTCTGTTAGCCGTGCTCATCCTGGCGATCATTGTCTTTCCTGCTTCTTTCGGCGGCACCTGGGGAACCATGCTCACCAAGATCATGTACTGGCTCTACTGACTTCTCTTACTTGAAGCACAGTCCTATGAAGTTCCATGCCGTGGACGGATGTCCCGCGTAGATGTATTCGTCGTTCTGGCAGAACACCATGACCCTACGGAAATGTGGGCTGAGTGCTCCCACGAATGAGTCGTAATCGTACTCATGGACGTGGTGATGCTGCCTGGACACTGACCGATCGGCCCGGCTGCGCGGCGTGCTCAGGATGAACAGCCCCCCATCCTTGAGGTGCCGGGCACAGTTAGCCACCATCAACCGGCCGTCGTCGGCGCTGACGTGTTCGATCATTTCGAAGCTGACCACGACGTCGTAGTCGCCCTTTGGCGTCTGTTGGGGATGCACGATGTCCCCGACCACGTATTCCAGGTTATCGCGATGATAGGTGGCCGCACACCGAGCCACGGACTCCGGGTCGATGTCCAGCCCGGTGACCCGGCGCACGTGCCGGCTGAAGAAGTTGCACCCGAAGCCAGCCCCGCATCCGACCTCCATGACCTTGTCCGTTTCCCGCATCCACTTGCAGGCGAACTTGTACCGGGCGATCGTGAAACCGATCATTTCCAGTGGTTCGTCCGGGTTGTTGAGCTCGACCCGAATGCGGATCGGACAATTCACGTGGTCGGTTCTCATTCTCGGTCATCTCCCTGCCGCCCGCGAGCGGGTCGAGTGTCCTGCCCGGGGCGGTCAGATGAAGTCGGCGTGCTGTTTTTCCTCGAGCATCAGGTAGTTCAGGATGTCGTTGTACGTGTTGTAGCGGCTCGAGGTCATGCCGCCCATGCATGCCCGCCCGCAGGCTCCCTGATCGACGCGAGCCATGACCTCGCGACGTCTGGAACCCGTCCAGATGGCCTCGAAGCTCTGATCGTTGACGTTGCCGAAGCTGAAGGACTCATTGCCTCGGAGGAAGCAGCAGGCGTAGACCTCGCCGTCGGCCCCGATCACTCCGACCAGGTTCGGCCCCAGGCATCGGCGCCAAGGGAAAGCCTGACGCGGGTCAGCGTTCAGGTACTGATCGGTGAAGTTGCCGAGGAGGACGCGGAACTGGTGATTGTCCAGCCGCTTGGCGACGGTTGCCTGGCGGCGCATTTCCTCGCGGATCTCGACCGGCAAAGCGGCCTCGGGGTTGAAGACGCAGCGGATGCTGGCGTAGGCAGTTCCGAGCGAGCGGGCCAACTGGGCGAAGGCGACGATTTCCCGGTGGTTTCGCTGGTCAGCCACGAAGTTGAGGCCAACCACCGTCCGGTTGCTGTGCGTGGTGAGGTACTCGATGTTGCGGAGGATGCGATTGAAGTCCGTTGTGCCGTGGATCAGTCGGTGGGTGGCCGGCAAAGCTGCGTCGAGACTGACCCGGACCCAGTCGGCCGTATCGAGTGCGGCCTGGGGGGTTCCTTCGCGTGGCATCGAGCCATTGGTGATGAGTCCCACGGCCAGGCCGTGGTCGGCACAAGCTCGGAGCATTTCGTTGATTTGAGGGTGCACGGTCGGCTCGCCGCCACCCTTGAGTACGATGGACCGGACTTGCTGGGTCTCGAGTTCGGCGATCAGTTCGACGAATCGCTCGTACTCGAGTTGCTCGCCGGTGTGGGATTGAGCGCTGACGCACCACTGGCAACGATGATTGCACTTGTTGGATGGATCGACCTCCACCGTGACCGGATACACGAGTTCACCAGCTACCACGGCCTGGATGCGGTCGAAGTGGTTGAGGATCTTGTAGGGGCTGAAGGGTTCACCCTCCTGCGCGGGTGGTCCTGATCGACCAGCCGCGGGACGCAGGATGCGTATCTCGCCATCGGGTGCTACCGAACAGGCTGCCGGCCGCAGCGTCGTGTCATCAGCGGGCAGTACCGGGGGCGACATGGGGCTCGGTTCGTGCGTCGGACAGGGTGTCGGATGACTCATCGCTCTTGAGTACCTCCAGGAGTTGAGACATACGTCTCGCCATGGTGTGATCGCGCAGCGTTCGTTCGGCGGCCCGGCGAGCCATCTCCATGCGCTGCTCGGGATGGTCCAGGTAGTAGCGGATTTTTCGTTTCAGCTCGGTGACGGAGCCGAACGTATCCAGTTCCCTGCCCGGCTCGAAGACCTCTTCGAGCGGATGGTGTTCGTCCACCCGTCCGACCAGCAGGAATCCGCCGGCCGCTGCGGTGTCGTACAGCCGTGGGTGGTGTACCGTCCAAGTGTGCAGGTGCAGACTGATCGCCGATTGCCGGACGGCTTCGAGCAGAGGGGCACCGTTCTCGATTTTGGATCGAGCCTGGTTCGCCACCGCGGGGCACTCCGTCCAGCCGTTTCCGAAGAGTCCAAGTCGGAACTCGGCCAAGGCGGAAACGTAAAGCTCCCTCAACACGAAGTGGGCCACCCGATAGCGGAAGTACAGCGTGTCCTGTCTGGGGTTCCATTGGGTAGTCTGGCCGGTCAGGCCCAACTCCGCGGTGCAGTCCGCGAGGAAAGTGCCCAGTTCGGGGAGAATGAAGGGCTCGTTCTCGCCCTGATGGAGGACCCAATCGCGCAGCCTCAGTCGGGCGTGCTCGAACACGCGCTGCAATTCGGGCTTCAGGTACTTGAATTGAATGATGTCCTTGTACCACTCCCACGGGTAGATATTGCCCACGAAGAGTACGTCGTAAGTCGGTGTTGAAGCGATCTCGGAAGTATGGTAGATCTCCTGGTTGGTCCCGATGTTCAGATGGAGGATGTGCTCGGGCGCGATTCCCGCGGACAGAGCGTCTTCCCGCCAGTCTTCGAGCATGACCAGGAGCTTGTCTCTCGACGAGCGGTGGTCGCCGTATTGGGGATGCCAGCAGACACCGTAGTCTTGGTCCCAAGTGACCACGCAGAGTTCGCTGGGCAGCCCGGGGTAGTGGGCCCGGGTCTCGCCATTGACAAACAGGATGTCCGGATCGAATTCCTGGAGATGCTCCAAGAGGTCATAGGATTTGGCCGGCGTCTGTTCGAGGAGCACGAGCCGGGTCTGCACCCCGTGGGCGTCGAGTGCGGAGGCGATGTCGCGGGCGCAATAGCACTGGTAGGAGGTGTTGCGCATGGCCGCAGCCAGCACCCGCAACGGTCGCTCTCCGGCCTTCAGAATCGAACCGGGCTTCGGGCGGTTGGCGTAGGCCGGAGCGATGCGACCGCGCACTTCGTGACTGACCAGGTCCAGCAGCATACCCAGTCCGTGCCCGACGAACTGAGCCCCCTGGCGGGCGGGAGGCTCCGGCCAAGCTCCGCGCCACAGGCCCCAGGGCCAATCCCGAGGCGGCTCGCGCCGACACCAAGATTCGCCGTGGTGCATTCCTGGAACCATGATCCAGGGTCTCCATGCCTGGTGCTGAATGCACTCGGATGCCCCTGGCGAGCCGAGGAACATCAGGAACTGGGGTACGCTGTGAAACATCTGGACGACTTTTCGTCCTTCAGGAAGTGCCTCCAACCTCTGTCGAGCCGGCCAAGCCTCGCTCGCATTGAACAGGTAGTCGTTTCGTCCGCTGGTCTGGTAGCACGGTGGGACCTGCGTCTCGGTGGGCGCCTTGACGGTGGGATTCGTCTGCCGCCAGGTTTGTATGTCCTGTAACAGCAGCGGGTAACGTTCCGCCAGGAGAGCGACACAACGATCGATTCCGCTACTGGGCACGCGCAGAACTCCCACCGCCCGCGGATTCCGGGCGGGCACTTTGTGTTTATCGGCCTAAAACCGGCGATGGCTCAGCAAGACCGCTTTGTTGTGGGGTGGGCTTGGCGAATCGGGTGATTCTACGGTGGACTTCGGCTGGGCCCAGGATAGAGTATAAGAGGGAATCTGGCAGGTATCGCGGCCGACTCAGGGGGGAAACGAAATGACTGACGACGTCCTCAACGCCAGACTGGCTGAAGCTCGAGACAGAATCAACGCTCTGCCCGCCGAACAACGTGGCCCCCTTCTCGCGCTGGTGGAGGAGACCCGCCAACGCCACCTGGAGCTGAAGAAGAGCTTCAACCGTATTCACGAAGCCGTCGACGAATGGCGCCTTCTCATGAAATATCTCATTTTCGATCGCGAGGCTACTCGTCGGGAGCTGGACCAGCTCCGCAAGCGGCTGGATGGATCCGAGCCGTCGTAGCCGGTCTTCATCGAACACCCGAGGCGGCGTCCGAGCCAAGCTGATACGCCTTTGCAGGCAGACCCGTACTCTCACCGCTCCCGGTTCCGGGCAAGCCGTGAGGACGCGAGTCTTGATGCGGGCGTACTTCTGTGGCCGGTGCGGCTCTCTCAAGCCTGGGCCTCCGCGGCAAGCCATCGCCCTCCGCATGTGCGTGGCATCTCCGTGCCGGTATAATCGCCTGCCGATGACGTCCTCCACACCATCAAGGAGAACCAGATGAGAGTCCTCGAGCCATGCCGTTTCCGGTGGATCGTGCTCTTGTCCTGCGCGGGCATGTCTGCAGTCGCGGTCCTCGGTGCCGAGTCTGTCCAGAACACGGCTTCCGAGTTCGCGGGCGATTCCGCATCTATTCAGAAGGCCCTGGATGCAGCCGCCGCACAGGGAGGCGCGGTCCGCCTCGAAGCCGGCCGATACAACGTGGATCGGGCCATTTCGATTCCGGAGGGTGTTACCCTGGCCGGCGTATGGGAAGGGCCTCATCACTCGCAACTCAAGCGAGGCACGATCCTGGAGATTACCGCCGACCACGGCAATGAGAACGGTCCCGCCGCGATCACCCTGAACCCGTCGAGCACGGTGCGTGGAATCACTGTGTTCTACCCCAGGCAGCGCGTTCCTGACATCGTGCCGTATCCCTGGACCGTTCAGGGCAAGGGCATGCACAACAATGTGATCGACTGCACGTTCGTCAATCCCCACAAGATGATTGACTTTGGGACTCACGCCAACGAGCTGCACTACATTCGCAACTGCCTCGGGTGCCCGCTCAAGATCGGCGTTCATATCGACCGGTGCACGGACATCGGCCGGATAGAGAACGTGCACTTCAATCCGCACTACTGGAGCAAGCGAACCGATGCGGCCGATGTTCCCGATTGGGGAGCGTTGTCCAAGTACCTTTGGGAGCACCTCGTCGCTTTCGAGTTTGCCCGCACGGACTGGGAGTATGTGCACAACACCTTCTGCTATGGTGCCAGGATCGGGTATCATTTCCATGAATCGAAGGCGGGAACGGCCAACGGCAACTTTCTCGGCATTGGTGCGGACTGGTGCCACCGGGCACTGGTGGTCGAGCAATCGCAGTCGCCGGGACTGTTGATCACCAACGGTGAGTTTGTCGGCGGCACCGGTGGGCGAGCCCTGATGGAGGTGACCGCGACTCATACCGGCGTTATCCAGCTGAGCAACTGCGCCTTCTGGGGTCCCTGTGAAGTAGCCGCCATTCTTGACGGCACAGGCACCACCAGCCTCAGCCAGTGCAACTTTCTCAATGTCGTCGACAAGCCCACCGGCGTCCATCTGATCCAGGGCATCAACGGTGATTTGACTGTTCAGGCTTGCCGATTCGGTTTTGACCGGCCGGCGATCCAGCTGGGCAAGGAGGTCAGGACCGCGGTTATCGCCGGGAATCGATTTGTTGGCCGGAAGAGCATCGAGAACAACAGCACCGGTGACGTTCAGGAAGGCCTGAACGTCGTCAGAAAACGGGCCAGATGAACGCCATGCCGACGATCCGGCCGGCGAGGTCATCTCCTGAAGATGTGTCGGTCACTTGCCGGCGTACCAGAAGCCTTTGCGCCAGTAGTGGGTGCGCAGTCTGCCCTCCAGCTCGTCGCTCATCCGGGGCTGGTCGCTGACTCCGCAATTCAGCTCGGCCTGCCGGACGCTGCGGATGCCGGGAATGACCGTGGACACGGCCGTCGGGTGGAGTGTGAACTTCAGGGCGGCGGTAGGCAGGTCGGGCTCCGACGAACCGATGACCGCACGGATTCTCTCGGTCCGGCGGACGGCCCGCTCAAGTCGGTCACCGGCGAAGTAGTTGTTGCGGAAGTCCCCGGGCTCGAACCTGGCGGCGGCAGTGTACTTGCCGGTCAGCACGCTCTCATCGAAGGGCACGCGGACGATTACACCCACACGGTTACGGGCGGCCTCGGGAAGGAACTCGGCTCGCGGTTCCTGCTCGAAGATGTTGTAGATGACCTGGACGCTGTCGAGATGACCGGCCCGCATGAGATCGATGAGCGAGTTCTGGTCATGCTCGGGTGTAGAGATGCCTATTCCGTGGAGTTTACCCTCCTTGCGGAGCTTGTCGAGCACTCCAAGGGCCACGGGTTCGCGGTTCCATGCGCGGGTCCAGGTATGAAGCTGCACCACATCGAGGCAGTCGGTCCTGAGATTACCCAGACTGAACTCCACCCTTTCCCGGAGATAGGCTTCCGGGAAGCGATCTTCCATGCGGTCGTATGGGCTGGGCGGCCAGTCGCCTGATTGCCGAGGCGGGATTTTGGTTGCGACGTAGATCCGCTCGCCCTTCCGATCCCGAAGCACCTGGGCGATGACTCGCTCGCTGCGCCCGTCGCCGTAGGCCTGGGCGGTATCGATGAAATTGCAGCCCAAGTCGAGGGCACGGTGAAGTGCTCTGATGGAATCCTCGTCGCTCTGTGTGCCCCAGTGGGAACCGATAGCCCACGCGCCGAAGCCGATCTCGGAAACCTGCCAGCCGAGTCGTCCGAACGTCCGGTACCTCATGTCCATGCTCCGTGCCCCCCGGATCGGTAGCCATTGTGCACGCTTTGCCTTGCGATGGCAACATGACGATGAGCGCCGGCGGAGCATCCCGCCCTGTCGATCGGGACGGGATGCGGGGAGTAGCCGTATGCCGAGTTGGTGTCCTGTTCACGAACGTAGGAGCACCCTGGTCCACGCATCGCTCCCCTCCCTAAGCCTTCTATCGGGCTTGGTCACGATGGGTGAACGCAGGGTGCATGCTCGACGAAACAGCACGTGTGCCGAGGGTGTCCCTCGTTCCAGAGCTGTTCATCCGTCCCGGAAGCCGGACGACTTCACGGCCTTGGTGCTCTTGGTCGACCGAGCCGACCAAGAGCACGGGGCGCAGTCGGGATCAGGTGCCAGGCAGCGTATCGCACCCGGGGGTGGCCGGGGCCTCACCGCTGAAGCACCACTGGTAGATGCCCAAATCGACCTGATCGACATCCTTATCGCCGTCGAAGTCGGCGATGCTGCAGGCTTCGGTGACCGGCACGGCGGGGCCGCCTGCACAAGGGAAGAACAGGGCGAAGTCGAGCCCATTCACGTATCCGTCGAGGTTGAGATCCGGACGGATCTGGCCCAGTCCGCGAATCCCCAGCCGATAGTTGAAGTCAACCTCATCGGCAGTGAGTGCCCCGTCATGGACGCGAACAACGGCCAGGCTGAGGATACCCATCTCGGCGGTCGTAAACAGGTCCATCGGATTGGCGCTCAGGTTCTGCACGGCGAGGTTGATGTAGCCGGGGTGGGTCAGCATTGCGCCGCTGACCTCGGAGTTGACGCGTACGCCGTTGTCGTAGAGGACGGTCGTTCCCCCCTCGAGGGCGGGATCGTAGGTGTAGACCAAGTGATGCCACTCACCGAGGGTGGGAGAACCGCCGGCGTCGTTCCAGCCGATGTCTCCGTTGTCGCACCATCCGGCGACGGCACCCCATGTCCCGTGATCACCGTAGCCGAAGGCCAGGTTGGAGCCGCACGGATTGCCGCCGCGGTGGCCCCACGCGACCATGGTTTCGATGCACGTACTGCACTCAATGAGGGGGTTGTACGCCCACACCTCGATCGAACGGCTCTGCAGCCCGAGGAGTACTGACGGTGCCAGCGGGCCCTGGTAAGCCGAGATGCCGTTGAAGGTCACGGCCTGCTCATCGGCGATGGTTTCCAAGACCGGCTGATCGATCGCGGCGAAGTCGCCGAGGGACCCCTTATTGACCCACACCGCCTGACCGGCGGTGGCATCAGTCGCACTGAGATCGACGAGGAGAATGCCGGAGCCGGCCACTTTGCATCTAGCCTTTCCGGGCTCCGCGACGACGACAGTGAACTGTGCGGTGGTCATGCCGCTGTAGGACGCGGTCACGATGGCCGTACCCAGGCCCACCGCGGTGATCTGCCCATCTGCACTCACATCCACCACTCCGGCTGGCGAGACGGCATAGGTCGTGCCGTACGAGGCGGCGCTGACCGCGCGTGTCCCGACCGGACCGAAGTCGGCCGTGACGGTGGCCTGCTGGCTCTGGCCGACCTGCATGATGTCGTAGGTTGCCTTCAGATCGACTGATCCGGCGGCATACACGGTGACGTGCATCGTCGACAGCAGGCCTGTGGGACAGGCGGTGTCGGCCGAAAGGGTGAAGTCAGCCTCGCCCGCGCTGACCAGTGCGATCTCGAACGTCTGGGTGGTCTCAGCCCCTGCCGAGAAGGTCAGGACGGCGGACCCGTTGCTGCCGGCCGGCTTGGCCACAGCTGGGTTGCTGCTGGTGACGGTGACGGCCACAGCCTGACTCGCGTTGCAGGTCGCCGGGATGGTGACAGCAGCGGTCAGACCCGTATCCACCACTGCGGCGTTCATGGTCTGGGGCAGGATGGTGATGTGATCCGGCACGTAAGTCTGGATGCCGGCATTGTAGTTCTGTACGACTTGCTCAGGAGTGAGTGTACCACCGTGGACACGGACATTGGCGAGGCTGAGCATGCCCCACTCATCCATGAAGAAGTCCGACGGTGGATCGGTCAGGTTCTGAGCACAGAGGTTGATTGTACCGAGGTGCGGGATCAACTGGTAGTTGGTGACTTCCGAGTTCATCCGCACACCGTTGTCGTACACGGCGATCGTGCTTCCGTTGGAAGCCGCGTCGTAGCTGTAAGTATAGACCAGGTGCAGCCACTGATTGGTGGGCGGGGCCCCGGTAGGCTCGCTCCCCCAGCCGATGTCCGGGTCGCCCCACGCTGCCACGGCGCCCCAGTTCACATCGTTGCCGCAACCGAAGGACACGTTGGTACCATTGGGACCGTTGCGATGGCCCCAGGTCACCATGCTCTCCATGTCGAAATCAACGGTGGGATTGTACATCCAGACCTCGACCGACCAACCCGAACCGGTTCGCAGGGCGTCTGGTGCCAGCGGCCCCTGATAGGCGTCGCCCATGACGCTGAAGGTCACTGCGGGCACGCCCGCCACGACCTCCGCTTTCGGACTGCCGACGATCGCGAAATCACCGAGCAGGCCGGTGTTGTCCCAGACGGCCGTTCCGGCGGTCGGATCGGTCGCCTTGAGGTCGACCAGCAGGACGCCCGGGCCGGCCACGGCGATCGAAGGCGCGGCTCCGACCGAGATGCTGACCGGCAAGGAGGTCACGCCGTCGTTCGTAGCCGTGACTGTGGCACTACCCACACCCACGGCGGTGATGAGCCCGTCGGTGCCGACTGTGAGTACCCCCGCGGGGTCGACGGCGTAGGTCGTACCTTTCGCGGCCGCGCTGATGTTGCGGGTACCGACGGAGCCGAAGCTCCCGATCACTGTCGCCTGCTGCGTGCCGCCGACGGTCATGGTGTCGTAGGTCACCTGCAGCTCGGCGGATTCGATGGCATGAACGGTCACCGTCAGGGCCGCCCCCGGACCGGCAGGGCAAAGGCCGCCCGCCAAAGTGAACTTGGCCTGGCCGGCGACACCACCGAACTCAATCGCGACCGGTTTGATGGGCCCGTCCCCGACGGCGTAGCTCACCACGGTCGAACCGGTGCTACCCGCCGGCTTGGCGGTTGAGGGACTGTCGCTGGTGACGGTCACGTCGACGGGCTCGCTCTGGTTGCATGCGGTTGGGATCACCAGACTCACACCGATCTGAGGGTCATACGGTGCCGCGTCGATCGTATCGGGATTCATCACCATGTACGAGCCGGGCGGCAGAGTGAACAGAAACTGGCTGGGAGTGAGAGCCTCGTCGCTGATACGCACTTCATCGATATAGCCGTAAAACCGGTCCGTGTGGCCGCCACTGTACAGTCCGCGGGCAACTGACCAGGTTCCCGCCGTCCAGTCGCCGCCCGATCCGATTCCAGCGGTCAAAGCTGTGTTTGGGCTGCCGCTTGCAGTCATGTCGGTCTGGGCGACCACGCTGTATCCGGCGCCGGCCGCTGCATCGTTGAGGTATAGTGTCAGAGTGCTGCCGTCGCTGACCGCGGCCATGTGGTACCAACGTCCGGCGGTGATCGCCCCGCCTGCCGAGATCGCCTCGTGCCAGAAACCGGAAACGTCGGCGTACTTGATGGCGACCGCATAGCCGGGAATAAGCTGGAAATACAGAGCCGCCAAGTTGGCGTCATTTGACGTTGCCCCCCGGCTGTCACGCCCCACAATAGTTCTATAGGTGTCGGTGCCGGTGAGCTTGAAGGACCCCTCAATCGTGAAGGCCGCGGGGGTCATGGTCTGCATGGCCGCCGACCCGGTGAACAGGCCGGGGTAGTCGCCCGTATTCTGATCGCTGTAGCTATTGGTGGCTCCCGTCTGGGGGATTGTGCTCGCCGCTACGTCGGTGCGATACGCGGAGCCGGCCCAGGTCGCCGCCGTCCATGCCGACAAGGCGTTACCGTTGCCTGAGCTGTCGGCGACACCCGGGTCGAATACTCCGTCGCCGGTGGTATGGGGGACCATGGCGTCCGCCGGTCCTTCCTCGAATCGCCAGTAGGCAACCGTTGCGCCCATGGCGAGGGCCGACTGCCACACCAACACTGCAACTACCGCGCCGACGACAGACTGTCTTAGTCTTGAGATCTGCATCCCTCACCTCGTCTTCCCAAAGACAACAACTGATCCACGCGAAACCGAATCCACATGCCGACGTGTCCCACGACCCGCACATCCGTCTCTTCGACGGAAGTCGACGACCGTCTTCAGACGCTGATCGAAGCCATCCTCGCTGGAAACTACCGTCGAGAAACGTGCGTCGATGCGGGCCGTGGCCCATCCTGGAAGGTGGGCCTCTCAGCCCGTGCCCAGGAGCAGACACCCGCGGTCGGGCGTCACGCAGCAGGTCACTGCCCGCATCGACACGTGTGTATGAGCTCTCAGATTGCCGCCCGGGGTCCTCGCACCCCCGGCCGGCGAACTTGCCGTCACTTCAATGCGCGCCTTCGTCCAAAAGCGAGCGCGCCAAAGAGTGCCAGAGCGATGAGCGAACCGGGCTCTGGGGCGTACAAGAACTCGTTGACGCCTAAGGCCGAATCCGAGATGCGGACCTCATCGATGAAGCCGTAGGCCCGATCGCCGTGGCCACCACCATACATTCCACGACCGACCGTCCAGGTTCCCGCCACCCAATCACCGCCTGATCCGAGTCCTGCGGTTAGGGCGGTGTTCGTGCTGCCGCTGGTGGTCATGTCGGTCGAAACGAGCAGTTTGTAGCCGCCGCCGGCATCGACATCGTTCAGATAGAGGGACAGCTTCTGGCCGTCACTGACCGCGGCCATGTGATACCAATGCCCCGCGGCGCTGTCCGGGTACGCAAAGCCGGCGACCGCGTCGGCGGCCGAGATGGCTTCGTGCCAGACACCCTGGACGTCGCAGAACTTGACCGCGACCGCGTTGTTCGGAATGATCTGGAAGTACATGGCCGCCAGGTTACCATCGATGGTTGCCGTCCCTTGGCTGTCGCGCCCGACGATGGTGCGGTAGCCGCCGTTCTCCGGCATGAAGGAAGCCTCGATGGTGAAGGCCGAAGGGGTCATGGTCCGCATCGATTCCGATCCGGTGAACATCCCCGGGTAGCCGCCGGTGTTCTGAACACTGAAGTTGTTGGCAGCGCCAGTCAGGCGGACGGTACTCGCAGCCACGTCGGTGCGGTACGCCTCTCCGGCCCAGCCCTCGGCCGTCCATGCCGATAGGCCGTTGCCATTGCCGGAGTAATCCACCACGGTGGGTTCGAAGACGCCGTTGCCGAGGGTATGCGCGACCATGCCGTCTGCCGGCCCTTCCTCAAACCGCCAGTACGCGACGGTCCCTGCCACTGCCATACCCACCTGGCAGACCAGGACCGCAACCATCGCGCCCAAGATAAAGCGCCCAGTTTTTGATACTTGCATCTCTCACCTCGCACCAAAGGAAATGACTTTGAACACCTGTGGAATCGACATCCACATACGCACTTCTATGATACCGGATTGCTCCGTGCTGTCAAGTGGGAACAGAACCGGAACCGCGGTGGGGCAGTCCTTGCCTGCCCCCTGCTCGTCTCGCGTGCCACGGTCAATCAGAACACGCCGATCGTCCCGCCTTAAGGTGCCCCGGCGGGGTCCCCGGGCGTCATCCGACGCGGGTTTGGGGCCCCTTCGTGGTCGCCCGGCTTCACCGGGGCAGGATTTCGATCGCTTGTATGGTGGCCTCGGCCTTCTCCGTGCCTTTGAAGTGAATATCGATTGTACCGTGGGCCGGGCGCACCTGGGGCACCGAAATCGTATGGGCCCGGAACGTGCCGCCGGCCGCCTTGGCCACGCTGAGCTCGCGTGCCACCTCCCGACCATTCACGGTGGCGGTCAACGTGTTTCCAAGGTTGGTGTCGGCGAGATGCAGCACCACCTCGTATTCGCCCGGCCCGACGGTGAGGTTCAGCCAGTAGTCCTTGCCGTGCAGGCCGTATCGGTAAATTTCGGGGTCGGCCGTGCCCGCGATGTGCATGCTTCGCCGGTTGACGAAGGAAGCTCTCAAAAAGGCGTCTACTCCGTAACCCGACCGAATGACATACTCCAGTCCCGGCCGCCAGGTATTTCCCCTGGAGTCCGAGTAGTCCTTACGACCGGTGTAGCCGAAGATCATGCGCTGCGGCCCGGTGGGTCCCTCGCCCTCACCGAACGGAGCGGCGTCCTCCGCCACAGTGAACTGGACGGCGTCGATTCCGACTTCAGCTCCCTTGGATTGTGGGTTGCCCTTGCCAAGGGCGACGATCTTGAGTTCATGCCGCCGACCGGCCAAGCCTCCGCGGGCGTACAACTCCTGGCGGTTCCTTGGCCGTGGAGTCCAACAATCAACGAAGGTCAGCTGCTTGACGCCATCGAGGTACACCTCGGCGAGCCCTCCCTTCGGGCCGGTGGCCCCGGTCAGTCGCACCTGATTGCCCACGAAGGAGCAGGCGGCGGTCGCCCCGGCGGATGTGGTGACGTGCAAGGTGGCGCTCCGGGCCTGGTCGTGCTTGACGGGCGTCCAATTGCCGTGGTATGCAAGGCCATCGTCTTCGACCACTTCCTGGGCGTCATCGCCGGTGATCACGAGTTCCCGCAGGCCGTCGTGACGGACATTCACGAGGCAGTCGCCGCCGGGCAGGACGGATACGGTATATCCGTTCTCATTGAGGTCGTTCCGCTCTCGGAGGGTCTTGTTATCAGCCTTGATCTCCTTGGGTTTGAGCGCCAGGCGGAGCGAGTCAACGCATTTCCCGGGTGCATCAAAAGTCGTGTAGCTGACAGAGCCCTTGTCGTACACCACCGAGGTCACCACGGAGCCGCAACGGATGATGTGGCTCTCCCGGGCGGGGGCGAAGATGTCCGGCCGGCAGACCATGGCCTTGAAGATCTGGGACATCGGCCAGGGATGGGCCAGGTTCAGCCACTCGGCGGCGGCAACGACGTTGCCTGTCAAGCCGTCCTTGACGACACCCTGAACGGTACTGTCGTAGGTGGCCATGAGGAGCATTCGCCGGCCGACCTCGCGAGCCCAATCATCGTGCGCCATTTCCCCGTAGGCCAGGAACGTCGGAGCATAGGTATACTGGTTATAGGACAGTGATGTTCCGCAGCAGACATACGACTCGGGAAACGCCCATGCCCCGCTGTACATATCGCCTCGCGAGGAGGGATCGGCGCAGTTGCGACTGAAGACCAGCGACAGGATGTTGCGGACGTCGGTTTGCCAATTGGGGAAAGCGTCCGGATGGCTCAGGAAGTAGTCACACATCCAAACCACGCCACCTGAGTACCAATCGCCCTCGACATCCCAGTAGTGGCGTCCCCAGGCCTCGTTGTCCGTCCAATGAGGCAGGACGTGTTCTGCCAGGAAGCGCCGGGCCGCATCGCGGGCCTTGACGATCGAGCCATCCTCGCCTGTGTGCCCGCCATCTATCAGGGCATCCAGGAACTCGCCGATCAGGGCCGTGCCACCGGTGAGCTCATCCGACCAGAGCATGTGCTCGGGGCTCATGTAGCGGCTCCACGGGGGCAGATCCGGCCGGGTCAGATTGCACTTCTGGGCCAGAACATCGCCCCAGTGCCGAGCGGCCTGGAGGTAGCGTTCGTTGCCGGTCAGCTTGTATGCCCGGATCACCTCGATGCCCAGATAGGCACAGAGATCGAGCTGATTGGGGACGTTCGGATCGGCCCTCCGGTAGCCGATGCCCTTGGTCGGCGTGCTGATCGGGAAGCGTGGCCAGGGATGGTCCGGTCCGGTCAGGCAGTAATCGAGGATGTAGTCCACGATGAGCGGAACGTACACGAATGCCATGGGGTCCCCGCTGTACTGATAGTAGGCGGTCAGCCCTTGGATGATGCTATAGGCTCGCTGACTCAGGTCGCCACACATCCACGGATCCGTCGGTGGAATCGAGATGGTTCCGTCCTCGGCAATGCTCCAGTGGGTGTTGTACACGATGTGCGGAGCCGCGATGACCGCCTTCCCGGCATCGGTCCAGGGATAGCGCTTGTAGATGTCGGCGGCGATCCTCAGACGTGCGTCGAACTGGCCGTTCCGCCCTTGGTGCCAGGGGGCGATGACGCCGTTGCCGTCTTCGACGACCGAATGAGCATAGTACTGCTTCAGCACCTCGGCCGCCGGGGCCACAGCAGCACACGGTAGCATCATGAATGCGCCGGCCAGCAAGCCGCCCGCCGCTCCCCAGCGACTCCGCATCTGATTGTCCCAGCGCACTCGGGCCTCGAAACCCAACACCTGCTCGCGGGCCCCCCTTGTTCGGCGACCGTTCATAGCTTCTCCTGATCGGATCATGTTCCCAGCCAGCGAAACCGCGAATCGTGCTGCCAGCGCCCCTGTCGGCTCCACCACAAGGGCACCTCGACCTTGTGAAACAGCTCATACAAGGCAAGCGTCTCTTTGTCCACCCCCGCCTGCAAGGCCCTTGCGACGATCGCGAGACAAGCGGCGTTGACCCGACGGTCTCTCACTCAAATCGCGTCCTTTCAAGAGTGCCTGGATGGGATCTTCCCCCACTCGCCCTGGGCGGACAGGAACAGCATCAATTGAGCGTAGGATTTGACCGGTCGTGCCGGGAGATTCCCGGGGATGGGCAGTTAGCACGATTCGTGGGGCCAGCCGAATTGACGGCCGAGGAAGAGACCTGGACGGTGATCAGAGCCGAGCCAGTCAAGGAGCCTGTCACCGATCTGTTCCTCCGATCGCCGCAGACCCCGACGAACCGGGACGACACGGGAGGACGTCGGCAGCGTGAACGACACGCGGGGCTTGAGGACTTCAGGAAACGAACTGCCCCGGCTCGGACAGGCAATCCGGCCGGGGCAGTATCTCATGTTTGACTGACCACATCTCGCTTCTCGCGAACTGCGGTCATGCCATTCGTCGCTTGACCCATCCGACCAGGCCGAGGCCCAGCATGCCGAGGCCGAGGGCTGCCGGAGCAGGAACGGGGGTCAGGTAGATCTGATCCTGAGCCTTGTAGGCAAGGTCGCCGACATGGCTAACCCAATTACCCTGGCTGTCCTGGGTCATTCGCCAGGTGTTGAGGACGCGCACGTTGCCGATCGTCGTCCAGTTCGCGGTGACTGCCTCATTCACCCACGCCTGAGCAAGGGCCTGTTGTGTCGCGTTGAGCGTCACGTTCTGGAACGACTGCGTGAAATCAGCCCCGCCTTCTTGCTCCAGGGCCCAGATGACGCGCTGCAGCGTACCCGCAGTCTGGGCGCGATTCAGGCCGTTGACCAAGGTGTTTGTGTAGGCGTATCCGCTGAGCACGCCTTTGGCGAACTGGGTGTACAGGTAGGCGGTCCGTGTATCCAGATTGTCACCGTACGGCTTTCCGCCGTTGATGGCATGCGAGCCTGAGCCCTCGGCGCCGACGACACCGGTCAACTCGTCGATGCTTGTCGTGCTCATCACGATATCCATTGGCGACTTGATGGTCTCACCGGCTTCCAGGCAGAAGGACTGGAAGGAGGGAGCGCTGCCTGCCTGGTCCTTGACCGTGGAGGCGTACGCGCTGGTGTCGAGTGACAAGCCGGGAGCCAGGGAGGCCTTGCTGATGGTGAACTCACCACCGTTGCCGATATACTTGCCGCTGACCCGGCTCCACACCGCTCGCCCGACGTAAACATCGGCCGAGGCGACTGCGGCTGCCAAACCGAATGACACGAAGACCATTGACCATTTGAGCTTGTTCACAGCTTTTTCCTCCCCAGCGATTGCTCGCTGCAGACCCGCGTATCGACGCGATGCCGACACGCCTTGTTCACCGACCCACCCCTCTTGACGGGACACACGTCCCAGCCGAAGGGACCTCCACACAACATGACACCCAGGCCGGTTTTCCGGCCGATGCCGGGTGTCATCTCATCATCGTTCTTGCTGCGTCGACCGAGCGGTCTGCTACCCCCCCGGGCAGGCGACCACGAGGTGGTCCGCGTCATCTGAACGCGGTCCCCCGCGACTCAACATGTGGGATTGTACCCCCCACCGGTATCAGTTTCAAGATTCTAAAAGAAGTTTTCTAAGGTCCTATACGCCATCTAGAAGTGCATTATCGGCCGGTACCCGCGGGCCAGGCCACCAGGAGCAGCTGCGTCGGCCAGGGCCTGGACCCTATCGGACCAAGGCCGGTCGCGACCCATTGCCCGAAGGGGAGAAACGACGAGGTGGGCCCGGGTTATGGGCGGATGGAACCGAGGTGCCGGTTCGCGCGGGCACCATCTGCCCCTCCGACGCACTGGGCGCTCGGGATCTCCGGAAGCGCGTCAACGTGGTCTCGAGCCCGCCGAGCACGAGTTGTCGACAGGGGGAACGAACGGAGCGACCCGGCGAAAAGCACTCACAGGTGGAACGAGCAGGCGGGTAGACAACGAACCACCCCGGCAGGCCCAGAAGACCCGCCGGGGTGGTTGTCACATCACTTGGGAAGCGGCAGATTGTGGGCTTGTGCCGCAGAAGTCTCCCGTCTTGAAAGGTCAGCCTTGGCTCAATCCGTCGCGGCGGCGGACGTGTCATCGCCCCGCCCGGCGGTGGCCAAGGCCACCTGATCCTGAACGTCCAAGACTAGTCCGACACTGCCCTCTTGGACACTCAGGCCATGCGCCGCTTAACCCAGCCGACCAGGCCCAGGCCAAGCAGACCGAGGGCAATCGCACCCGGAGCAGGAACGCAGACCAGCATGCTCTGCCGGAGATGCGTCCCATCCTGGGCAATCTTGTCGTGGATGCTGCCCAGGTTGTCGACGTTGCCGTCAGCGGCGGTGTAGTACAGGTTCATCACTTGAACCCGCGATCCGGTGTAGTTACCGCTGCCAACTGCCGTGCCAGCCGCTGCCTCCAGGGCCGCCGCCAGTCCGGACACGGAACCGATTTCCTGCTCGATGTACCAGATCGCCGCCTGAAGAGCCTGCTCCGATGCCAGATCGCCATTGGTGAACGTATAGGCGCCGTAGGTCCCCGCAAGCAGCCCCGTCATGAACTGCTCGTAGAGCCAAGCCGTCCGCACGTCGAGGGGGTCAGGATTCGGCCCGCCACCGCCCAGCACCGCTTGGTTGCTCAAAGCGACTCGATAAATCCGCCCACTGCTGAAGTACTCGTTCTCTTCAAGGCAGAACGTAGTGAAGCCTGTTCCGACAGGGCGCCCGAGAATCGGCGAACCCGGCTGAGCAGCCCAGCCGTTCGTCACCTCGGCCGCGAACGGTCCTTGTGACCCGTAAGGCGTAGTAACCTTGACGAACATATCAGCCCACGCGCCCGAAGCGAGCAGGCCCACGATGGCCATGGCGGCCACAGCTTTAATCGTTGTTCTCATCGTTTTTCTCCTCTCGATTCCTTGTTTTCCCTGCCATGCCCAAGGGCGACAGGGATACAGTCGTTTCTTCCGGTTTTTCTAGCAGGATGCGCGACCCGCGCACCAGTGGGCCCCATCGCACCCGTACGACGGTGCGTGGGAGAGAGAAACGCTCAGGGAATCGGTGGAGGGCCACGAGGGGCAGATATTGGGGGAAGATGCTGCGATACAAGGCGACTGGGAAGTACCCAGGCGATTGGCGGCCTTGGCTGGTGATCTCGGATCGACGCAGCGACGGCGTCCATCACAAAGGCTGGTAATGCACTCCACGTGCCGTCTAAAGAGATGTCGACATCGCAGCCGACGGGGGAGAGGCCGTAGCACCAGGCAGGGAAGACGCCGAACTGCAAGCCTCGCGCGGCTCGCAAGCCTCGAAGACTTGCCAGCCCTGCCAGGCCCGTCAGGGCGAGGGCCGAGCTACTCGGTGGCGGCGGCAGTTCGAGGACGCCGCCCTGGGGGATTCCGCTGTCGCCCGGCACGCCTGGTCGCTCGGCGGCGGCTGGGGAGCCAAACTCATCGGGAGAGTGCCGTCCTTCGCCGGATTGGTTTTCAGGGCCATAGCGATTCGGTGAACCGGCTGTCGAGAAGGCGTGACGCGAAACACGGGCCCACTCGGAGGGAATGAAAGGCCAACCGCGGGTGCTGACCGCGGGCCCTGCGACGACGCCTCCCTCGTGGAGGGTCGAGGCCGGCGAGGCCTGGGCGGTCAGAGCGAGAGCGACGATCACATCGGCCCGGACGACGCCGGCCCCCCACGTGAGCGCGCACGCGCAAGCGAGACAAACTGTCCTGGCTTCTTTCACCGCACCCTCAAACGTCATCCATGGGAGCTTAGGCCTGCTCCCCTCCAAAGGTGTCGCAAGAGAGCTGAGTCCGGTACAGAGCCCTGGTCATAATCCTGCAACGCATTTCATTCTAGCAGACGGCGAGCCGTCTGCCAAGCGCAAATTCAAGTTTCCCTGGCTTCGAGGTCCGCAAGTGACACATTTGATCTCCAGGACTTCAGAAGAAGATCTACCGGGCCGCAGACTACCGGGCCGTCAGGGGTTAGTTCCGAAGTTATCCGGGCCCACCAGTGCAAGCATGATGTCCCCAACACATTGCGCAGTAAGCAGTTGCAGAAGAGCCGGGATCCTGCGTTCCCGACCACTGAGGTTTCATCGGGCGCAACAGACGACCCGTGCCCACGGGGCTACCCCGCGGGCACGGGTCGGATTCCAGGCAGGCCGAGACTGACGCCGGCCTACAGACTCCCACGTCCGGAGTTCCTGAGAGCGATCCACTCAATGAGGTCCCGCCGGAGTCCTGCGGCTCCCTTGCGGCTGGTCGCTCACATTCCCCCGTTCCGCCTGCCTTCTGCGCCGGGGAGCATTATTGGCAGCCCGGCCTACGACATGTCACGCCATCCGCCGCCTGACCCAGCCAACGAAACCGAGCCCCAACAGACCGAGAATCACGGCTCCAGGGGCAGGCACAAGGACCAGAACGCTCTGACGATTGCCGTAGATGCCGTTGCCGTTACGGTTATCCAGCCCGTCAGTATTGTTGCCATCGTACAAGTTCAGTACGCGAACCCGCCCGATGCCTGTCGCGTTGCTCGTTGCCTCGTTGATCAGATTCACCACGGCAGCGCTGCTGGTATACGCCTCCCCCTCAATAGCCCAGATGGCATTCTGGTAGTCGGCCCCGTTCGTCGGGCTTGCCAGCCACTTCTCGTACAGATACGCCGACTTAGCATCGAGCGGATCAGGACTACCACCCGTCACCCCACCCAGTACTGAGCCCGTCGTGATAGAATGTGTATAAAGGAAGTTGTAGCGCAGGTACTCATTTGACTCAAGACAGAAGGTCTGAAAGGTATCACCAGCGCTGTAGATCCCAACCGGACCGGTGCTGACATAGATCTCAAACGCCCCACCATTGGGATCGCTTTGGCCGGCTACCTGCTTCACAACCTTCACATCGGCCATCGCCGGCGACGCGACCAAACCCAGGATCGCCACGGCGGCCAACACCCTAATCAACCTCGACATCTCACTACTCCTTTGGGTCTCTTGCGACCTCGCCCCCTGCGATCGCAGACTGTCGGACATCACTTCAAAACTCTCACTCTGTCAAAGACCATACGGACGATCCACCTGCTTGGGTGGCATCGGAAAATAGCCTCGAACGAAACGCACCTAACCAGCAGGCTGCATCAGAGTGTCGGGGGAGGGCCCCGCGGGAGGACCGACAGGACAACGCATTGAGACGTGATGCGACAACCGAAATCCCAAACGACTCGAACGCTTGGGCGCGCGGTCGCCGGGCTGCGACTTGCCATCGCCCCCTGCAGCAGGATCCGGACGATCTGCGGCGCGTCCAGCGAACCATCCACGTTCTGCTGGAGAGACTGAACACTAAGCCAATCCGAGACGCCGCCGAGGTGCCATTGTCGGGCGGAGCGGGCGACCTGCACCCCAGCCACGCCCAACAAGCCCGCGAGGGCCAGGGAGGCGCTGCCGGGAGGAGGCGGGGCTTCCCATATGACTGTGCCCTGGCAGTCTTCCAGGCTGCCTGGCCGACCTCCCAGCCTGAGAGACGGTGTAACCTGACCGGGAGCGGACGGAGGGCTGCACAAGGCGGGGCTTGTCTGCAACCGAACGAAATCGAGGGCTCCTGCAGTACCAACAAGCGGCGAACCCGAGCCCGAGGTTAGGTGGCGAGCGGCGGCACTAGCAGGCGCAGCAGTGACACGTTCGGAGGCGGCGCCAGGGCGCGGGGCCATGTCGGCAATGGCCGTACCGACGGCTAATGCCATGGCAAAGAGAACTGCTACGGGAAGTGATCGCTTCATCACCCGCCCACCTGGACGAAATACACCACATCCGCTTTTTCCCCTCCTAGCACCACCTCGGCCCACCAAAGATCGGCCGTGGACCGATAACTGCGCCTTTCCCTGGACTGAAGAATAGTTGCTGTACATGGACTTGTCAACAGAAAAAAACGCGTGTATCGACAAAAAGGACGCCAAGCATGCGTCCAGGGTTTCGGGAATCGAGACTGACGGTAGACCGTCAGGCCGTTTGATGTCCTACTATCAAGACGTCCCTGCACTGCATGGCTTCTCAAGCCGGGAGCGTTCGATTAGCCGTAACTTGTTTCCATGCAAAGGGTTTGGTGTTAGGAAGCTCCCCAACTGGGGTGACTTTGCTGGAAAAAACACTGACTCCGCTCGAAACGTTGAACTGACTCACGAAAACAAGTGCACCACCCCCATAACCGTGGTCGATAAATCGCTAGAAGCGAGGGACCACGGATGGAATCCCTTTGCACATCGGGGCTTAGATGGATGGGCGGACTCATGCGTAGGTTGGAACACTCGGCGGTGCGGGTGGTGCGAAGACGGACCCTAAGGACTTGGCAGTACCTCGCGAGGGCCTGCGGTGAAGTGCGAGCCTTGTCTGTCATGAGCGTGTTTGGGCTGGCGTGCATCGCGAGCTCGGGCTGCCATGATGACCGGATTAGCGTCCACCAGTTCCTGGCCATGGAGCAGGCGCAGCCCGGAACGCAGGCCATTTCCGCCTCCGAGCAGGCCATCGCTGCCAGCCAGCCGGCGAAGCCGGTGACGATTCCGGGTCTGGAGCCCTGGGCCACCGGTCCGTACACGGTGGGGCCGGATGACGTGCTGGCCATCACCGTGGTCGGTCTCGAGGCAGCCAGCCTCCCTCCGGCCTATCAGACCCGGGTTAGCCAACAAGGTCAGATCAGGCTCCCGTCGATCGGTGCCGTTCAGGTAGCCGGGTTGACGCTTGACCAGCTCGAAGCCCGGATACTGGAGAAGTACGCCGGCAAGATCCGTGATGCAGAGACGCAGATAACCGTCACCGCGGAGGTCAAGGTCTTCGGTCCGATCAGCGTCACCGTGTTTGGAGACCTTTACCGGGCGAACAACGCGCAGTTCCAGGAAGTTGAGCTGCGTCATGACCGAGCCAGTGTTCTGCAGGCGATTCAGAGTGCCGGCGGCTTTCAGGACTTTGGGGGGCGAGTTACGCTGATTCCGGCCAGGAACCCTGCTCAGCCGGTCCTGTTTGATCTCAGCAGCCGAACGGACCTGGTGCGAGCGGCGAAGCCCGGCACGATAGAGCAAGCTGACCTGCTGATCGTCGACAACCGGCCGAACCAGGCGATCTACGTGTACGGTCTCGTGAATATTCCGGGGCCGATCAACATGCCGCGGGGAGCGACCATGTCTGTTCTTCAGACGATTGGTGCGGCCGGTGGCCCGCCGCTGGCTTTTGAGCCCAGGGAAGCCACGCTCATGCGCCGGAAGCCTGCCGGCGAGGTCGTGCGGGTCAAGCTCAATCTGGATAAAATCAAGGAAGGCAAGGATCCGGACATCACACTGGCGGCCGGCGACGTTCTCGTTGTACCGCACAACGCGGCGACCCGTATCGAGGAGTACATCAACCGCGCGTTCCAGCCGAGAATTGGGGTGGGTATCGACACGACGTACAATCCGTGGACGCTGTACTATCTGAGAAAGAGCGCCGAAATCGGAGGGCAGAACGGCAACTACTTCAACTCGTTGACCAATCTGCTGCAGACCGGCGCCATCACGCCGTTGCCGACGGCTGTCCCGTAGCCCCGGGCGGTGGTGTTGCGCCTGCTTCAAGGCACAACGCTCTCTGCCTTCAGGTGCAGCTCCTACGGAGGAGATGACCCGTCTCGGATAAAGGCTGTGTCCTTTCCGACAGACCGGATCCGTGTGAGGTCGTGCTCACGACAACGTGACTTGCCCACGGGGGGTGTCGTTCGCGGAGAGGTAAGGGTCCTATGTTCGCGTATTCTCGATTCGGATCGGAAGACGCATGCGCACGACGTGCCGACCAGATTCAGCCCCTGAGCATGAGTTAGGCGCAACACGATCTTGTCGCTCAGAACAGGGTGGGGGCGACGCGGGTCGCGCGCCGTCCGCAGGTGGGCTGATTCACTCCTTCTTCCAGAACCAAGTAGCACTCATTCCCGACGCGGTCGCCGTCGTTTTCGAAGGCCGGGTGTTGACGTACGCGGAGTTGAACCGGCAGTCCAACCAACTGGCCCGCCATCTACGGGGACTTGGTGTCGGCCCGGAAGTGCGGGTCGGCATCTGCGTAGAGCGTTCGCTAGACATGGTCGTCGGCCTGCTGGGTATCCTCAAGGCTGGTGGAGCATACGTTCCCCTCGACCCAGCCTATCCACAGGAGCGACTCCGGTTCATTCTCGAGGATACCGCAGCCCCTGTGGTCGTGGCGCAGAGCAGCCTAGCGGAACGCCTGTCGAGTTACCGAGGGCAAGTTGTCTACCTCGACCGCGACGCGGCCCTGATTGCGGCTCGTTCCTGCGATCCCCTTGCCGAGGAACGGGCAACCGCATCCAATCTCGCCTATGTCATCTACACTTCGGGTTCGACCGGCCGCCCCAAGGGGGTGGCCATCGAGCATCGCAGCACGGTCGATCTGCTCCATTGGGCGCGCACGGTTTACTCGCCGGGTGAGCTGATCGGTGTCCTCGCTTCGACATCGCTGTGCTTCGATCTGTCCGTGTTTGAGCTGTTCGTACCGCTGAGCTGGGGCGGAACGGTGATTCTGGCGGAGAACGCACTGGCGGTCCCGAGCCTGCCAGAAGCGCCGCGCGTCACCCTGATCAACACCGTGCCGTCGGCCATGGCGGAACTGCTTCGGCTGCGAGCCGTGCCCGCCTCGGTGGGCACGGTCAACCTGGCGGGTGAGCCGCTGACCGCCCAGTTGGCGGACAGCATCTACGCTCTGGGGACGGTCAGCAAGGTCTACGACCTGTACGGTCCATCGGAGGACACGACCTACAGCACGGTCGCTCTGCGGAAACCGGGCGGCAAGGCAACGATTGGCCGACCCATCGCAAACACATCGGTCTATATCCTGGACGAGCGCGGCCACCCCGTGGCGATCGGCACCCCGGGTGAGTTGTTCATCACCGGCAACGGCCTCGCCCGCGGGTACCTTGATCGTGCGGACCTGACTGCGGAGCGATTCGTGCCCGACCCGTTTGCTGGCAAGAGTGGAGCCCGCATGTACCGGACGGGGGACCTGGCGAGGTTTCTACCCGACGGAAACATCGAGTTTCTGGGCAGAATCGACCACCAAGTCAAGATCCGGGGTTTCCGCATCGAGTTGGGCGAGATCGAGTTTCAGCTTCGTGAGCACGAGAGCATTCTCCAGGCGGTGGTGGTGGGCCATGGCGCCGCAGGCTATGACAAGCAACTGGTGGCGTACGTTGTGCCAAAGAACGGCCTCCCGATTGACGTGGCTGAGCTTCGACGACACCTGAAGGCTCGCCTGCCGGAGTACATGGTTCCAGGGTTCTTCGTTGAACTGACGGCGCTGCCGCTCTCCCCCAACGGGAAGCTGGACCGCAAGGCCCTACCGGCTCCCGACGCCAGCCGGCCGCAAACAGGGCGTCGCTATGCGCCCCCGCGTAGTCCACTGGAGGACCTCCTAGCCAGCATCTGGCAGCAGGTTCTGGGCCTGGAGCGGGTCGGCATCGACGACGACTTCTTCGAACTGGGCGGGCACTCGCTGCTGGCGACTCAGGTCGTCTCCCGGGTGC